>FTKD01000007.1_pt1 | contig 56214 bp, 62 predicted proteins | sample 1658191 | NCBI WGS metagenome assembly FTKD01 (sample SAMEA3914808, study PRJEB12502) | metagenome | biome: forest; material: soil | place: Canada | collected 2011-08-03 | depth 0.3 m
TTGCCCCGCTTGGTCTTTCCCACTTTGGAGCCCCCTTTTTCGCCACTACGAAGGTGCCGTCTATAAAGCATTCCGCCAGATCGATGTCGCCGCGCTCTTCAAGATCCTGCGCCAGCGCTTCCAGCATGTTCCGCATCACTCCATCGCCCACCCAGACTGAAAAACGTCTGAAGCAGGTAGTCGAAGACGGGTACCGATCCGGCAGATCGTTCCAGGCTGCCCCGGTTCGTAGCACCCATAAGATGCCGTTCATGACGGCGCGATTGTCATGCACGATTGGCCGGCCTTTGCCGTCGGCTCGGCGCTCCGGTTCCGGGATCAAAGGCTCCAGGATCGCCCATTGTTCGTCGGTAAGTTCGTCTTTTCTAGCCATGCGCAAAAGTTAACACACGGCGGAAAAAGTTAACAGACCCTATTTATGGAATGAGTTCTAATCGATTGTGGTCTGTGTTCGTCGCTTGATTCATTCAGGAACTCAGATTGTGTTCTAGCCACGATTGAGAGAATGCTGAATAAGCGCAGACTGATCGCAACCTCCCTCACCCCTGCCCCTCTCCCGCCTGCGGGAGAGGGGTTCTATGTCATTGCGTACACTTGCGGATGATTAATGCTTTCGCAGAGATGGCGAACTAAAGAAACGCGCGCTTTACGCGCATTGAATAAAGACTTACTTCTTGGTCTTATCCGCACCCGGCGGCACAAACGGAAAGGTCGACCCAAACATATTCTTCGTCTGATTCTGCATCTGTTCCTGCATCTGCAAAAACAAACTCTTGCTCTGTTCGATGTAGTTGCCCATCATGCCCTGCATCATCGGGCCTTGCACGTTCATGAACTGGGTCCACATTTCGGGGCTGAAGGGCTTGCCTTCGTATAAGCCTTTCGAGTTCTCGGTCAGCTTGTTCTGGATGTCGATGAAGGCCTGGATGTTCTTTTCGAGATAAGAACCCATCATGCCCTGCATGGCATGGCCGTAGTAACGGATGATCTGGGACAAGGCGCCCGAGGAAAACATGGGCGAGCCGTTGGCTTCTTCTTCGAGGATGATCTGCAGCAAAATGCTGCGCGTCAGGTCTTCCTCGGTCTTGGCGTCGACGACGGTGAATTCTTCGTTGTCGAGCACGAGTTGCTTGACGTCGGCCAAGGTGATGTAGGAGCTGGTCTGCGTGTCGTAGAGACGACGATTCGGGTACTTTTTGATTAAACGCTCGGCCGTCTTTTTTGCACTAGTCATTGAATGTCCTGTTGTATTGCGTCGCAACGCATGGCGCGTATGATCAAACGAAGCGAACGAGCGTTCGCCTCGGCCTCGTACCAGTATAGTGCGAGAATTTAGGGGATTATGCAATCCCTTCAGGTTTCAAGCATGTTGCGTCGCAGCATAAAGAAAGCCGAACTCATGCTGCGACGCCGCATGTTAGCCCATGTGCAAGCCGCCGTTGAGCGAGAAGTCCGAACCGGTGGCATAGCCGCCCTCGTCGGAAGCAATCCAGGCCACGATCGAAGCGATTTCTTCGGGTTCACCCAGGCGCTTGACCGGGATGCCGGACACGATCTTTTCCAGCACTTCGGGGCGGATCGCGCGCACCATGTCGGTCCCCACATAGCCCGGCGAGACGGTGTTGACGGTCACGCCCTTGGTTGCGACTTCCTGCGCCAGCGCCATGGTGAAGCCGTGCAGGCCGGCCTTGGCGGTGGAGTAGTTGGTCTGGCCGAACTGGCCCTTCTGGCCGTTGACGGACGAGATGTTGATGATGCGGCCCCAGCCGCGCTCGATCATGCCGTCGATCACCTGCTTGGTGACGTTGAACAGCGAGTTGAGATTGGTGTCGATGACGGCATGCCAGTCTTCCTTGGTCATCTTGCGGAACTGGCCGTCGCGCGTGATGCCGGCATTGTTGACCAGGATGTCGACTTCACCCAGCTCGGCCTTGACCTTGTCGAACGCCGCCTTGGTCGAATCCCAATCCGAGACATTGCCCTCGGAGCAATGCACGTCGAAGCCTTCGGCGCGCATCTCGGCAATCCACCTATCCTTGCGCGCGGAGTTCGGGCCGCAACCGGCCACCACGGTGAAACCGTCGCGGCTCAATCGCTTGCAGATTGGAGTCCCGATGCCACCCATTCCACCTGTTACATATGCAATTCGCTTTGTCATCTCGGTCTCCTTTGGTTTATGACTACCACGTCAACTGACTTCCACTACGCTGCTTTCACTCCGCCTTCACCTTGACATAGCGTCCCGGCGCCGCCTCGATGGGCGGATATTTCTTCGACCCCTGCTTGGCCGGCGCCTTGATTTCCTGCCCGGCATGCTCGGCCAGGAAGGCGGTCCATTCGGGCCACCAGCTGCCGGGGTATTCGGTCGCGCCGTCGAACCAGTCGTCGGCTTGCGAAGGCAGGTTCTCGTTGCTCCAGTAGCTGCGCTTTTTCTTGGCCGGCGGATTGACCACGCCGGCGATATGGCCCGACGCTCCCAGCACGAAGCGGTTTTGCTGCGGATCCTTGGGGTTCAGCAGATAGGTCGAGGCGTAGGCCGCCTTCCACGGCACGATGTGGTCTTCGCGCGAGGCATAGATGAAGGCCGGCACGTCGATGCTGGCCAGGTCGACCTTGGCACCGGCGACGGTGAGCTTGCCCGGCACCTTGAGGCTGTCTTCCAGATACAGATTGCGCAGATACCAGCAAAACATCGGGCCGGGCAGATTGGTGCTGTCGCCGTTCCAATACAGCAGATCGAACGCGGGCGGGAATTCGCCCTTGAGGTAATTGGCCTTGACGTAATTCCACACGAGGTCGTTCGGACGCAGGCTGGAAAACGCCGAGGCGAAATCGCGCCCCGGCATCAGCCCGCCGTGGCCGATGGCTTGCTCGCGCATCGCCACCTGGGCTTCGTCGATGTAGACATCGAGGATGCCGGTGTCGGAAAAATCGAGCAGCGAGGTCAGGAGCGTCAGGCCCGCCGCCGGATGCTCGCCGCGCGCCGCCAGCACCGACAAGGCGGTGGAGAGAATGGTGCCGCCAACGCAAAAACCCAGCGCATTGATCTTGTCTTGGCCCGAGATTTCCTGCGCCACGTGGATCGCCTTGATTGCCGCCTCTTCGATGTAGTCGTCCCAGGCCAGCTTGCCCAACGACGCGTCGGGGTTGCACCACGAGACCAGGAACACAGTGTGGCCTTCCGCGACCGCATGACGCACCAGAGAGTTGTCCGGTTGCAGATCGAGGATGTAATACTTGTTGATGCAAGGCGGCACGATCAGCAAGGGGCGCTCGTAGACCGTGTCGGTCAGCGGCTTGTATTGGATCAACTGGAACATGCGGTTTTCAAACACCACCTGGCCTTCGGTGGTGGCGACATTCTTGCCCACTTCAAAGGCGGCATCGTCGCTTTGCGAGATCTTCCCTCTTTGCATGTCGGCCAGCATGTTGGTGAGGCCGGCAGTCAGACTCTCGCCCTTGGTTTCGACGATCTTTTGCTGCGCTTCCGGGTTGGTGGCGAGGAAGTTGGCCGGCGACATGGCATCGATCATTTGCTGCACCGCGAACTTGATCTTTTGCTTGATGCGCGGCGAGGCTTCGACGTGTTCGGCCATCTTCAAGAGGAAGCGCGAATGCAACAGGTAGCTCGCAGCCTGGAAGGCGTACCAGGCATTGGCGCGCCAGGCCGGTGAATCGAAACGGCGGTCGGTGATCTGCGGAACTTTGGACATCATCAAGTCCTGGCACAGCGTGGCCATCTCGCGCAGGTATTCGCCCTGCAAGCCCGCGGCAACGCCGGGATCGATCAGCTTGCCCAGCTCGCCGATGGCGCCCGGCGGCATGCCCGGCACTTGCTGATGCTTCATCCAATCCTGCCAGGACGAAGGATCGGCCATCTTGGTCAGCCAGGGCGGCGTCATCGATTGAAAGTCGAAATCGTTCATAAACCTGTCCCCGTTTCAGCTTCTGATGCGCCTTCTGTTTTATTATATGGCGCTTGTTCCGCCATCCCCAGCCCTGCAATGCCCATCCTGTATATCGTCGCCATCGGTTGGATCTATGTCGTGTTGATGATGTCGGTCGCCGAAACCTCGGCCGTGGCCGGGATCGCGACCTTCCTGTTCTACGGGGTGCTGCCGCTCGGTGTTATTTTATACTTATTGAATACACCTAAACGCCGCGCATTGCGCGCCGAGGCAGAAAAGTTGCGCCGTGTGCAGGTGCAGCAAAGGAATGTTGCCGATGAATCGGCAAATGCGTCGGCAAGCGAATTGGGCAACGCGCCGGCACATGCGGCGACGCCGGAGGGCACGCCGGAGATCAGTCCCGATCCCTGATCCACACCAGCGTGGCCATGCGGCCCGTGACGCGGTCGCGCCGATAGGAGTAGTAAGTCGGGTCGCTGACCGTGCAGGCGTGGCCGCCTGCAGCATCGACAACGCCAACTTCTTGCAACAACAGGCGCGCGAGCATATAAATGTCGGCCAGGTATTTTCCGCTTTGCGCATCGATTGCGCGAAATGCGTCGGCGGCGCGCGCATGGCGCGGCAAAAAGGCTTGCCGCACATCCTCACCCACTTCGAATTTCTGCGCTCCGATTGCGGGGCCAAGCCAGGCGACGATGTTGTTCGCGCCGGCATTGCGCATGCGGGCGACGGTGTTTTCCAATACGCCCGTGGCCAGGCCGCGCCAGCCGCCATGTGCCGCGCCGACGACCTTGCCCGCTTCGTCGGCAAACAGCACGGGCAGGCAATCGGCCGTCTGGATCGCGCAAACCAGGCCTGGCTTCGATGCAATGATCGCATCGGCCGCGACGCCGCTTTGCGCTTCGGCAGCATCGACCACGACGTTGCCGTGCACCTGGTTCAGCCAGACCGGCTCTGCCGGTAGATGCTCGCGCAGCAGCGCGCGATTGCGCATGACGCCGGCTTCGTCATCGCCGACGTGCAAGGCGAGGTTCAGCCCGCCGCCGCCCAGGCCGTCGCCATAGGGGCCGATGCTGCATCCGCCATAGCGCACCGTGGCCAGTGCCGCCACGTTCGGCGGCGCATCCCAACGCGGCGCAAGGAAGGGTGATCTCAATCAGGCACCGCAATGTTGGCGCGCGCAAGCAATGCGGCCATGTCGTCGGGCAGCGGCGCTTGCCATTCCATGTGTTCGCCGGAGGCGGGATGGATCAGGCCGAGCCGGTAGGCATGCAAGGCCTGGCGCGGAAAATACGCAGCCAGGTGTTGCTTGCCGTACAGCGTATCGCCGACCAGCGGGAAGCCCAGCGATTGCATGTGCACGCGAATCTGGTGCGTGCGCCCGGTTTCCAGTTGACAACGCACCAGGCTCACGAGCTTGTCGTCGAGCACGCCCGTTGCCAGCCGTTCATAGTGCGTCACGGCGGGTTTGGCGGTGGCGTTTTCCGCCACCGCCATCTTGACGCGATCGCGCGGATGGCGGCCGATGGCGGCGTCGACCTTGCCGGCGCCGCGCGGCTGGCCCCACACCAGGGCCAGGTATTCGCGCTTGACGGTGCGGGCCTGCAACTGGCGCACCAGATCGGTCTGCGCTTCGAGTGTCTTGGCCACCACCATCAAGCCGCTGGTGTCCTTGTCCAGCCGGTGCACGATGCCGGCGCGCGGCACGCCCGCAATCGGTGGAAAATGATGCAACAGCCCATTCAACACCGTGCCGGACCAGTTGCCGGCGGCCGGATGCACCACCAGGCCGTCGGGCTTGTTCAATACGAGGATGGCGGCATCTTCATGCACGATTGACAAGGCAATGGGCTCGGGCTGATAGGCGTTGTCCTCGGGCGCGGCCTGCGGCTCGATGTGTACCTCTTCGCCGCCCAGCACCGTGGTCTTGCCCTTGGCAACGCCGCCGTCCACGGTGACGTGGCCCGACTCTATCCATTGCTGGATGCGGCTGCGCGAAAATTGCGGCACGAGTTTTGACAACACCTTGTCGAGGCGTTCGCCACGCTCCGTTAATGTCAATTTCAGCGAAATGGGGGCAAATCCGGCAAAACCGCCCTCGCCCTCGTCGCCATCGTCGAGTTCGGCGCCCGGCTCGGCTGGATTGTCGGCATCAGGCGCCGTTTTATGTAAATTCACGGGATCAGTTGGGTTCACGGCAAGTTCCATCGGCTATAATCAGCGACTGTTCCAGCGCAACCCTGCTTATTGGCATGCAAATCAAATTACTCAAAACTTCTACGCTCGCTTTCGTTTTGCTGCTATCGGCCTGCGGTTCGCTGCCCGAAGCGAGCGACGAGACCAAAAATTGGTCGGCCGACAAATTATACTCGGAGGCCATGGACGAGTTGCATAACGGGGGCTACGAAAAATCCATCAGCCTGTTCGAAAAGCTCGAATCGCGCTATCCGTTCGGCGTCTATGCCCAGCAGGCGCAGATGGAAATCGCCTATGCGCACTACAAGGCCGACGAACAGCCCGAAGCGCTGGCCGCGGTGGAGCGCTTCATCAAGCTGCACCCGAATCACCCGAACGTCGACTATATGTATTATCTGCGCGGCTTGATCAACTTCAACGACAAGCTCGGCATTCTCGACTTCATTTCGGCCCAGGATCCGACCGAACGCGACCCCAAGGCCGCGCGCGAAGCGTTTGACTCGTTCAAGCTGCTGGTGGACAAATTCCCCAACAGCAAATACACGCCCGACGCCATCGACCGCATGAATTACCTGGTCAATGCGATGGCGCAGTATGAAGTGCACGTCTCGGGTTACTACTACCGCCGCGGCGCTTATGTGGCCGCCGTCAATCGCGCGCAGACGGTGATCAAGCAATTCCCCGGCACGCCTGCCACCGAGGATGCGCTTTACCTGATGGTGCTGTCCTACGACAAGCTGGGCGAAACCGAATTGCACGACGACACGGAGCGCGTGTTCAAGGCCAACTTCCCCAACAGCCCCTTGCTCTCAGGCGGCCGCGTGAAGGCCAAGCCCTGGTGGAAATTCTGGCAGTAAGGCGGTACAACAAGCCCGGCATCGCTGGGCTTTTTTATTTTCGTCTGCTTTTTTTATTTCCGTTTTTTTGATTTCGCGGGCTTTTTTACCCACGTTTTTTACGCATTTTTATTTCCGGCGGCATTTTATTTTTGGAATGGCGATGATTATTGTTCACCACTTGAACAATTCGCGCTCGCAACGCGTGCTATGGCTGCTTGAGGAACTGGGCCTGCCATACGAGATCAGGCATTACCAGCGCGATCCCAAGACCATGCTGGCGCCGCCGGCCTTGTTCGCGGTTCATCCGCTGGGCAAGTCGCCCGTGATCACCGACGAGGGCGTGACCGTTGCCGAATCGGGGGCAATCATCGAATACCTGCTGGAGCACCACGGCGCGGGCCGCTTGAAGCCCACCGGCGAAGTCGACAGGCGCCGCTTCACGTACTGGCTGCACTATGCGGAAGGATCGGCGATGCCGCCGCTATTGCTGGCCCTGGTGTTTGCCCGCGTGGCCAATGCGCCGGCGCCGTTCTTCGTCCGCCCCATCGCACGCGCCATCGCCGCCAATGTCAGAAAGGCATTCATCAACCCGCAATTGAAGCTGCACCTCGACTTCATGGAAGCCGAACTGGGCAAGAGCGCCTGGTTTGCCGGCGCAGAGTTCAGTGCAGCCGATATCCAGATGAGCTTTCCGGTCGAAGCGGCGGCAGCGCGCGGCGGCCTGGCGAAGGATCGTCCGCGTCTATCGGATTTCCTGCAACGGATCCATGCACGCCCGGCCTACCAGCGCGCACTGGAAAAAGGCGGCCCCTACGAGTTGATGAGCTGAGCGCTCCAAGACAGTGCGCGTGACATTTGATTACAATGATCACAAAGGCTTTCCCGGGAAGCCTGCCCTCGCCCTATTCATAGTGGAAAACACACCATGCCTCACATGACGCACAAGGAAGACAGGCTCGACGCCTGGTTTGATGGAACGGCGGTCTGCCTGATCGCCATCGGCGCGCACAACGAACCGCTTGATCTGGCTCAGGATGAAGTGGAAGCCTTGATCGTCAAACTGCAGGACTGCCTGGAAGAGATGCGCAAGACTACACCGCCTGCTTGAAGCGGGCGCCCTGCACGGGATCACTCGGTTTTCACTGCGCCGGAAGAGCGCATTCAACGCATGGCTTGCACTTCGTCGCAAGCATTCGGCGCGAATTCGGCGGTACCGACCGGCACATTATCCTTGCTGCGATAGTCGTAAGCGACGGTGATGCCGTGGTTGAGGAAATTGCGGATTTCCGGTTTCTGGCACACCGTGACTTTCAGCTTGGCGCGAATATTGGCCATGAAGCTGGCCTTGTCGATGTCGCCGCTGTTGGAAGCCAACAGGGTGTAGTGATAGGAAAAGTGCGGGCCGGGTTCGGCACTGACACGGTCAAGGCGGGTTTCGGGGTCGATCAGTTCGGGCATGCGCTTGTTCATGTACTCCGAGACCTTGACCAGCGCATTCTCCATCTGCTTGGCCTGACCATCGTGGCCTGAGCCATAGGTATCGATGCGGCCGGCGAATGCGCCAAACAAATCGCCTATCCCTCCCGCCTGCGCCGACATGGCGGTGAACCCCAGAAAGGATATAACGATGATTCTGCGCATGAGCTGCCCCCAAAACATGATTCCCTTGTGAAACAAAGACTTACAAGCACAAGGTAAAAACTACTGCAACAATGGGCATTCTACGACCGCTACTAGGCTTCATGCAATCTTTTTACTAATCGCCCATACCATTTCAATTGATTTTCAAAATCACGGTGGATTCACCGTTCAATCGGCAGGATATGACTTGCTCGAAGCGTTACACAGGTGCCAGCCAAGCTGACGGCGGATTTCTTCGGTCGAGGGTGGCACCTTGTGCTCGCTCGGATGTTGGTGCAGGGAAGTTCGGATTTGTTCCTGGTCAGGCTGCTTGCGTTGCTCCATCATTTTCCTCGCGTCAACAAGATTGGGTAGCGTTAAGCATTTTCCGGGCCACGACGCGGGAAAACTTGTTCAATGACACAAGCGATGGCGTTTCTTGTGATGCCCTGATTCGATGGGGCGGGCAATACGTCAATATTGCCGAAAAAGCCGGGTGCGCCGAGGTTCAACGTCGTCCCCCAACGCCGTGTACCGTGCCGACGCACCCTTGGTACTACGTGCTGCAGGCCCTGCAAAAGCATAGGAAGCGATAAACTAGCAAATACCACTTCAATACCAAAACAACGCCTGGATGCATAATGGGACCGAAGAAATTCGCGGTCAACTGGTTTTTGAAAATGGAAAGTCATTGCATACCACTTTGCCGTGCGGCGCAGCATGGATGTCTGCCATTTTTGTTTCCCACCTCTTTGCAACCAAAGGTTTTCGAGCGCTGCGACCTGAAAAAAAGCTGGCGAATCAAAAAGACCAATTCAATACCAGATTAGAGAATTATGACAGTGGTATTACATGATGCGCGCATCGCATTTTTAACGCTGCGCCACCAGGCTATGTTGCCCCAGGAACCAATTCCAAAAAATTAGCTCATAGCAAGTATGGGATTTATTGACCGCTTTCTTGCCGGCCCAACATGTAAATCGACGGTGACCAGCATGTAACAGCGTGTAATGCTGCTTTAAAGCAGCAATGCTGGCCCATATATTGAGTAATAGGTCTGCTCCGCATTTTGCGTGGTAAATCGACCTGCAAGGAACAAGGAAGAATCGAGAAGAATCGAGGTTGACACTATGAAAACCGTCAAATCCATCCTGCTGGCCACCGCATTGTTGGCTGGCATATTCGGCGCCACAGCGGCGCAAGCCCGCCCGTGGCATGGTTACGGTTACGGACCGCGCGTGGGCGTCTTCATTGATCCCTGGCCGCTGGTGTATCCGGCATGGGGCTATGGCTATTATCCCTATTACGCTTACCCGCCAGTGGTCGTAGAGCAGCCGGCCGCGCCCACGGTGTACGTGGAACAAAACCAGCAAGCTGCTGCAGCGCCATCGAGCGACTGGTACTATTGCCGCAAGCCGGCCGGCTACTATCCGTACGTGCGCAGCTGCGAGAGAGCGTGGGAACGCGTACCGGCCCAGCCTCCGGCGCCGCCACAGCAGTAATTTTTCACCCCTGACTGACATTGATATCGCATAAGGCAAACCACATGCAAGCCCATACAGGAACCATTTCCGCCTTGATTGCTGCCGTCGCACTTGCGGCCTGCGCCAGCGCCCCGACAGGCCCGAGCGTCGCCGTGATGCCGGGTAGCGGCAAGAGTTTTGAGCAGTTCAACGACGACGATGCGGTGTGCCGCCAGTACGCCGGCAACCAGACCGCCGGAGCGGCGGATGCCGCCAACAACAAGGCGGTCGAAAGCGGAATTGTCGGCACGCTGATCGGTGCAGCGGCAGGTGCGGCCATCGGCGGCAACCACCAGGGTGCGGCCATCGGCGCGGGCACGGGCCTCCTGGTCGGCAGCGCGGCAGGCTCGAACGCTTCGCAATCGGGCGGCTACAGCGCCCAGCGCCGCTACGACATCGCCTACGAACAATGCATGTATGCCAAGGGCAACAGCATCCCGACGATGGGCCAGCGCCAGTATGCACACCCGACTTATGCGCCCCAGACTTACGCGCCGCCGCCGCCGAATATGCCTCCACCGCCGCCGCCGCAATAACCGTCATGACAAAGCCGCCAAATTCTGGCGGCTTTTTTCTTGTCGTTGGCGGCCAAGCCGCCTGTTTCAGAACTGCAGGCGCGGCTCCTCGATGACGAGGTCCGATGCCGCGTAGGCAACGCAGGGCAGGATGTAGCCCTCCTTCTTCTCGTCCGCACTCAGGCCGGGCCACTCGATATCGTAACGCACGCTGCCGCTTTGCAGCCTGCACATGCAGGTGCGGCAGGTGCCGTTGCGGCATGAACTGGGCAAGGCAATGCCGGCGCAATGCGCGGCCAGCAGGATGGGCAAGTCGGCAGGCGCATCGAAATCGGCGCCCAGCGGTTCGACGCGTATGGTCCAGTTATCCATGCTCATTGATTCATCGCTTGGCATGCACGCGCCCGGCACGGTCGACCGCGAGGTAGGACAGGTTTGACTGCTCCAGGAAATCCAGCGCGCCGTCGCCCTTCAGCATGGCGATGGTCGAATAGCTTCCTGCCGCCACGGCCAACGGCGCGAGCACGCTGACCGAGCGCCAGGTTTGCACCGGAATGCCGGTCCGCGGATCGAGGATGTGGCAATAGCGTTTGCCGTCCAGATCGAAGAATCGTTCATAGTCGCCGCTGGTGGTCAGCGCGCCCGATGCAATCGGAATCGCGGCAATGGTTTGCGCGGTCCGGCGCGGGTCCTGGATGCCGATGACCCAGGGCGAACCGTCGGGTTGCGGCCCGACGATGCGCATGTCGCCGCCAAGATTGACGTAGCCGTGACGCACCCCGCCGTCCATGAGGATGGCCGCGGCGCGGTCGGCGGCGTATTCCTTGCCGAAACCGCCGAAGTCGATTTCCATGCCCAGGCGCGGCAAGGCGATCTGCGTCGCGCCGGCCTGCCATTGCACGTCGGCCCAGCCGATCAAGGCCAGCAGCGGTTGCAGTTGTCGTGCGTCGGGAATGCGCGCTTCGCGGAAATTCCAGGCCCGGCGCAAGACGCCGGAAGTGATGTCGAACAAGCCGCCGGAGGCGGCGTACAAGGCGTCGGCATAGCCGAACAGCGCCACGGTTTCCGCGTCGCATTCGACGCCCGTTTGACCGGCTGCGGCATTGATGCGCGAGACGATGCTGTCGGGGCGGTAGCGCGAATACTTGACTTCGATGCGGCGCACCTCGTCGATGGCGGGTTGTGCCAGTCGGCGCGCCTCGTCTTCATCCGCGGCAGCGAGCCGCACTTCGCAGGTGCTGGCCATGGCGCCGAAGGCGACGCCGTAAGTCGATATGCTCATGGCGCCATGATAGCGTAGCGCCCTCAGGATAAGTCAATTGCAGCCGCAGCCGCCTCCGCCGACACCCGACCCGCCAGACGCGGCTTCGCGGCTGTAGTAGATGTGTTCGGAAAATTTGGCGTCCAGCGGATCGTTGCCCTGGATGGTCATCTCGGGCTTGGCGAGGTTGCCCTTTTCCCAGGGCTGCACCGGCTGGATCAGGCTGCAGCCGGCGAGCGAGGTTAAGGACAGCGCCAGGGCGGCGAGGCAGAGGAAAGACGTGCGCGATGTGGGCATGATGTTCCTTATTGCTTGACCAGCTTCAGGCTGGTGCGGATGCGGCCTTCCAGCTCGGCCCGGTCGTTGTCGTTGAAGCCTTCGTGCATGGCAATCACCTGCCCGTCCGGCGCGATCAGCACGCTGCTTGGCATGCCCTTGACGCCATAGGAGCGCGCCACGCCGCCTGCCGGGTCGAAGCCAACGGTGAAGCCGACCGGCACGATGGAGAGGAATTCCAGCGCATCGGTGCGCTTGGCATCGAGATTGACGGCCAGCACCTGCAAGCCCTGGGCGCCGTAGCGCTTTTGCATGTCGTTCATCCAGGGGAAGGATTTCTTGCACGGCCCGCACCAGGAAGCCCAGAAGTCGAGGTAGACAAGTTTGCCATGGTAGGTGCTGAGCTTGACGTTGCCGGTCTGGCCGGTCACGTCGAATTCGGGTGCCGCCGTCCCCTGCTCTACTGCCAGCACGGGCATTGCGGCCAAGCTGCCGGCCACCAGCAGGCTGCCGAGCACGAGGCGCAAGGCCTTGGCGCGATGGTGTGTTTTCAATGCGATCCCCTGTCGAAAAATATCGTCGGAAGCGGCTCGGATACAAGAGCCTGCCCTTTGATCGGTCTATTCCGGCTGGGGAGGATTTGGTTCAGGCTTTGGATCAAAAATTCCAGGCAGCAACGAATACGCCCGCGTAATGGTTGGTGACGTGCTGGTAATAGTAGGCGTCGACGCTGGTTTGGCGGACCGAGACCACGGACCATTGCAGATTCCAGTCGCCGCTGTGATAAGCGAGGCCGACTCGGGTATCGCCATGGCTGGCCGAGACGTTGTCCTCACCCTGTCGCGGTAGCGACAAGTAGCCGCCATGGGCGATCAAGCGCAGCCCCTGTGTCAGCGGCAGGTTGAAATTGAGTTCGCCATAGAGGGAATGCACGCTCTGGCCGAGGTAATCCGGCGAATAATACAGACGGCCGTTGAGCCGCTCCGACGACAGGCCGACGAACATTTCCGCGTAATTCCGGCTGCCGCCGCCGGTATAGGCCGTCTCGGACAGGCCCGCCTCCCAGCTCACGTCGCTGGTCAACTGCCTGGCATAGCCGCCGTAGGCGATGGCCTGGCCATGGGTGGAGGGCAGATCGACCGGCGTGGCAAACGCACCGGCGAACCAGCCGCTGTCGAAATCGGCATTCAGGTTCAATTGCGCTTCGGGATTGCCGTCGGAGAGCGAGACGCCGCGATAAATATAGTTCGACAGCAACGACACGCTGCCGCTGACCTGCGCCGAGGCGGTGCCGCTGACGGCGAAGAGCGCCAATAAACTGGCCCGCACCATCAGGCGCGGCAAGAGAAGGGAAAGGGGAATGCGGCAGGCTCGGCGACGAGCGAAAGGATCAAGGAGTGAAGGTCGTTTTCGAAACATGGGCCGCAGTGCAGGAACAGGGACAGTTTCCCGTGATGCGGCCTATCGTAGCACAGGCATCGACGCCGCCGGTGGGTTCGAGGCCGGCCACGGCCATTTGTTCCTGCATTTGCGCCGCGCTCATGGAGGGACGCAATTCCTCAAGCAGCGCCACCATGCCGGTTACGTGCGCTGCGGCATAGGAGCTGCCTGAAACAAAATTCCAGCGCCCGTCAAGCGCTGTGGTCGGGATATCGCGCCCCGGCGCGAGCAGCACGTGAGCGCCCTGCCCGTGCGCCCCTTGCGATGCCACCGCCAGCACGCCGTCCAGGCTGGCGGGAAAGCCGCCGCCGTCAGTGTTGGGATCGATTGCGGCCACCACGCGTATGCCCTTCCTCATCGCCACGTCGAGCAGCCGCGCCAGCAAGCGGTCCGGCGGACCGCCCAGGCTCAGGTTGATGATCCGGGCGTCATGCGCGATGGCGAAATTGAGTGCCTTGCCCAGCGTGAAGCTGTTGCATTGCGCCCCGGCACCCGGCGCCTGCCAGCAGGCGCGCAGCGCCATCAGCCGCGCATTGGGCGCAATGCCCTCGATGCCGATGCCGTTGCCGGCAATCGCCGCGATGATGCCGGCCACGGCGGTGCCATGCTGTTCGGCGGCATAAGGCATGCCATCGACGAAATTTTCCTTGAGCACGATCTGGCCGCGCAGATCGGGATGGTCGTCCTCGATGCCGCTGTCGATCACGGCCACCGTGACGTTGCGCCCCGTGGCGACGCGATGCAGCTCGTTCAAGTGCCACAGCGAGGAGCTGGGCTGGGCCGGGAACAAGGGGTCATTGCCGAGCGCATGGAACGTGCTCATCGGCTGCACCCATTCGATGCGCTTGTCGCGCGAGAGCATTTCCACGATGTGTGCCGCCGTGCCGTGCGCGGGATCTTCCATCACGTAGCAATCGATGCCAAGCGCGGGCATGGGCCAGTCGGTGACCAGGACCAGGCCGTGCGCCCTGGCCAATTCTTCGGCGACGTGGCGCCGCGCGCTATGCCCGCTGTCGTCGCCGTAACTGCCGGAATAACCGGAGTCCGGCCGGTAATGCGGCGCCGGCAGATGCAGCATGACCAATACCTGATGCGCCGCGCGATTGTCGTCGGGCGGCCTGGCGCCGCCGCCATCATCGCCGTCACCCGCAATGCTGGCGGCCGACGTGGCGAACAGGGCCGCCATGAGCAGCATGCGCATCAGGGCGATGACGATTTTCACTGCTTGCCTCCGGCGTCCAGCGATTCGGCCATGGTCACCGAGGAGTCGCCGCGCAAGACCGTCAGCGCGTGGGCGCGCTCGGCATCGCCGACATGCAGCAAATAGGCACCCGTAACAGTCGGCCCGTCGACCATGCGCGCGTCGGCATTTTGCAGGATGCGGCGCAATTGACCCTCCGACGTCTGCGGTTTGAACATCACCACCACATTGCTCTTGTTATCGATATGTGCCCCCAGACCGATATACTGCACCGGAGCGGGCTGTTTCTGCAACACGACAATGCACAGGCAGGCCAGCGCCGCGGTCTGGGCTGCGATCACCCACGGCATCCACCATTGCCGCGCGGCTTGGCGCAGGCCCTCCAGCCGGTCTTCGAAGCGGGGGCCCTTTTTCTCTTGCCGCGCCGCAGCCAATTGCGGCTTCAGTGCGGCGAAGGCGCGGTTGACGTCGACTTCTGCATCGACCCGCAGCGGCGGCAGTGGAACGGCCTGCAGCTTGCGCTGCATGTCGAGGTCGGTCTGGCATTGGCTGCAGGTATGCAGATGCTCCTGAACCAGCGCCGTTTCCTCTGCATTCAAGGTGCCGAGCGCGAACCAGGGGAGCAGTTCCTGCGCTTCCTGATGCGCATCGGTATTCAGGTGAATGATGCTTCCGCTCATGATACGACTCCAAAATGCGGCGACAGCATGATTTTCATCCGGCGCCGGGCATGAAACATGCGCGTTTTGACGGTGTTGACCGGACAATTCATGATTTCCGCAATTTCTCCATAGTCCATGCCGTGATAATAGGCAAGATTGACAACGTGACGCTGCTCGGCGGGCAAGGCGTCCAGCGTTTTTCCTAACAGCGCTTGCAGTTGCTGCTGGGAAAACTCCTGCTCCGGCTCGTTTTCCGCAGCGGACGCGTAGTCGTCGCTGTCGGACTCGATCGGATCGTCAAAGGCGCCGATCGCCTTCAGGCCCTTGCGATAGGCGATCGCAAAGATCCAGGTCGATACCTTGGAGGTCTGGTCGAACGTGCCGGCCTTTTGCCAGACCACCATCATGGTGTCGTTGACGATTTCCTCGATCAGATGGGCGCTCCTGGTCATGCGGTCGAGGAAGCGGGTCAGGCGCGGGAAATACCCGCGATACAGCGTTTCGAAGGCCGGCATGTCGCCCTTGGCTATGGCGCCAATCAATCGCACTTCGACCGCTTCCGCGCCGCCCTGGCGTGCCGCACCGGGGCTGGCGCGCCCTGTCTTCACCATCTGGGCTCCTGTTGTGTACTTGTTGTTTCCCGTTTATACCGCCGAACCGGGGAATGGTTCAAGCAGATTCACAACCCAGTTTTAGTGTCGTTTAGATAAGTTTTTATTGGGCTCGGGCCGGCTCGGCCAATACCCGCTCGCGCACGAAGACGATATGCTCGCGCAGCCCGTAGAACAGGTCGGCAAAGGAGGCCGGCACGCGGATGTTTTTGACGCCCTCTTCGATCTCGATCAGCCGTGCCAATTGCCGCTCGCGCATTGGCCCGTCGCCCTCGCCGTCGCGCACTTCGCGTTCCAGTTCCAGCAGTTCGCGGTACCAGCGGAAGATGCGCCCCTGCATGCGCCAACGGTAGATGCCGGGGATGATCTTCAAGCCCGGGATCAGCACCAGCACGACCGGCAGCACCGCGACGACGATGCGGTTGATCAGGCGCGCCAGCCAGAACGGGAAGGTGCGGTAGAGATAACTTTTTCCCGAGGCGTAGTAGCGCTCGGCATCGGACGAGATCGGAAATTCGTGATGCAGCAGGGCCGGAAACTCGCCGCTTTTTTTGAACATGCCGGCCTTGCCGTGCACTTCGCGCGCCGCTTCGATCAGGAAATCCGACAGCGTGGGCTGCAGCGTGTCGCGCGCCACCAGTTCGACCATGGGGCCGACGAGGTAGGTATCGGTCGGCGGCAAATCCTTGCCGAAATCGAGCGAGCCGCGCGGCAGGGAGAGTTTGTTCAGATAATTGAACTTGCGCGCATAGGCATCGGCCTGCGCGAAGTCGAACAGGTGTATGTCCTCGGCGTAAATCAGTTCGTGTATGGTTTCGGTCGATGCCGCGTCGCTCATGGCAAACAGCACATCGACCTTGCCATGCAGCATGGCCGCCACTGCCTCGGCAGGGCTGGATTCGACGAATTGGGTCTTGCCTCCCGGCTCGATGCCGTTGGCTTTCAGCAGGTTGAGCGCCAGGCCGTGCGCGCCGCTGCCGGGCTCGCCGATGGCGATGCGCTGCCCGGCGAATTCCGACAGCAATGATTTGGGTTTGCCGCGATAGAACACCAGGAGCGGCTGGTAGGAAATGCTGCCCAGGGAAACCAGGTGTTCGATTTCGGTGTTGCCGGTGTCGCCGCCCAGCACGAACGCGACATCGACGCCCGATTTGGGGTTGTTCAGCTTGTGCAGATTGTCGAACGAGCCATCCGAATGCACGATCTTGAGCGTGATGCCTTGTCGCGCCAGGATCTTTTTGTATTGCTCGGCATAGCGGTCGAACGAGCTTCCCGCCGGACCGCTGGCGATGGTAAACGACGACGGCGTGCCCTCGGAAAAGAAGATGACGAGCGCCGCAACGACACCCGCACACACCAGCGCTACCATGCCCAGCGTAACGTAGACGTTGGTGCCGAACAGGGTCAGGCTGGCGAGGTAGCCGCGTGGGCGTTCAGCGGCCTCCGTTTGGTTTTCCTCCGTGCGTGCCATCGGTTCTCTTCTCCCCTTTTCAATCGGCGCGCTGGCGCGATTCGAAGGCGGCGAGGTCGCGGGTGTTCTTTTGCACCGCGACCGCCGAAAACAGGCTTAATACGAACGCCATGCCGTAAAAGCCCTTTTCGCTCTGCGCCAGCGTCGCATTCCACAGGCCGACGGACAGGAGGAGCAGTGAAGTCATGACGGACAGCCAGCACAAGCCGAAATAAATACCGGTGACAGGAATGCCTTCGAGGCGGTCGCGCACGCTTTTTTGCAGGGACACCGCGGAAAACAAGCCATACAGCAGCACGGTAAGGTAGTACCCCTTCTCGTTCAATTGCATTGTCGCGTTCCATAGCCCGACGACGAATGCGATCGCGCCGATAAAGAGCGCTGCCCAAGACACCCCGACGAAGGCTGCGGAAGGTTTCTGGATTGTAGCTGACATATTGGCTGCTCCCTGGAAATTTGGCCGAATCAACTGGCGTGGCGCGATTATAGACACGTCGCCGCCAAATAATCAAAATCGGAAGTCCGGAGTATCAAAAACCGGTGCCAAGGGTATCAAATCGGCTCAAACTCGCGCCAGTTCCTGAGCCCAGAGGATAGCTTCGAGGTGGCAGGCGTTGACGATCGCTTCGTTGACGTCGCATTGCGCCGCGCATAGGGCGATGCGTTCCTGGTCGCCGTGCTCGCAGGATACAACCAGGTCGAGGTACCCGGCATAAGGGCCGGTTCCGCCCAGCAGGGCATCGGCCACCTCAGCCGGCAAGTCGAGCGGCAGCAAGGCTTCGTCGGGCGGCACGCGCAAGAGGATGTGCAGGAGCGAAAACATGCCGACCAGGAACAGGTTGTCGCAGTCGGCCTGCGGCAGGTGCCCTGTGCCCAGGGTTTCGGCGAAACGCGCGCGCACCAAGGCGTTGTCCATGATGGCCACGTCGCGATCTTCCACTTCGCCGCTGCAAAACAGCAGCACGGTGAGCATGCGGTAGATGTTTTCCCGGCCCATGATGGCCAGGGCGCGCTCGGCGCTGTTGACCTTGGACAGCGGGCTGGCCGCGGCCGAATTGGCGTAGCGCAGCAGGCGCGACAACAGCAGGGGATCGTGGCGCAGGCTCTCGGCCAGGGCAGGAATGTCGAAACTCTGCTTGATGGCTTTCAACAGGCGCACGATGCGCGTTTTGCCGGTGTCGACGTGGTCCGAGCGCCAGGGCAAGGGTTGGACGAGGAAGCCGCCCTGGAACAGGTGGATGCCGACGTACTTGGTCAGCATGGCGTTGCATAGCTCGAAGGTGTGCAGATCGGGCACATGCTTGATGAAGAGTTGGGTTTCGGGCCAGCGGCGCAGGCCGTTGACCGCTTCGTCGAGCAGGCGGTTCGGGTCGCTGCCGCCGAGATCGATCACGACGTAGTGCGTCAAGTGGTGCAACTGGTCCACCAGGTGCAGGTTGTGTTCGTCCACCAGCAAGCCGAAGCCGAAACCCATGCGCCGCAGATGCGTCATGCGGGCGGTGATGTTGGGGTCGATGTGCGCACCGAAGGAATCGGCACGCACCAGGAACACGGTCAGATCGGGCGGCATCTGTTCCATCGCCTGACGCAGCAGCAACTGGGCCGATACGGTGAGGAAGGTATAGCGATAAGCCAGGAGGCGCGACAGATCCATCTTCACCAGCCGGGTGAGCAGGGCTTGCTCGTCAAGCTGGCGCACGACAGGATCGTCGGCCTGCGCACCGCGCGCATCGTTCTCGCGCAGCATGAATTCATAGCCGATGACGCGATGCGCGCGATCGACAACGCAAGCGCGGCAGACGTAGGTGAAGTCGAGATCGACGGCGACGGTGAGCGGCGCAGCGCCGCCGAGCGTATCGCCGGTAACCGTTGCGCCGCCCGGCGCGGACTCGTCTGCCACGGCAGCCGCGTCGTCTTCCCGGGTTTCCACTAATGTTTCGGGAAAACCGCTCTCCTCCGCTGCCTGGGCGGATGGCGATTTGCCGTGCCTGCGAAACAGTTTATCGAACATGGGAATTTGTCGGTAACCTTGCTGCCCAACGATATGAGCACTCTGACAGAACTCGGGAACATTGTAAATCTGAGGTAAATTTCATGTAACGATTGACATCTTCATTCCATGATGTCGCGGTCTTCCGCGAACGAAATGGCGAACTTGTCGCAAGCACCCGGATATCGACAGATGAGCGGCACAGTTTGTTACCGTCGATCCACAAAATCGTGCGCATTCGTGCGCATTCGTGTTGATTCGCGCCGATTCGTGCACGCGCGACGGCCCGGCGTGCGTTAATTTAGATCTTGCTTGTTCGATATGAGAAAATGCGTGATGACAACACCCGCGCATCGCGCCGGCACAAGAAAATAGATGACTCTTCAAGCACAAGCCGTTTTACCTGAACAAAGCGAAGTCCTGTTCGGCCCGCAACGCCCCGACTTTTTGCGCGACGAAGTGCTGGCCGACATTCTCGAAGCCACCGCCGCCCGCATCCCAGAACGCATCGCCCTGACCTTCGGCGAACGCACACTGACCTATGCCGAATTGAATCACGCAGCCGATCTGGCGGCTTCGCGCCTGATCGAAGCCGGCGTAGGTCCGGGCCAGATCGTCGGATTGTGGCTGCCGCGCGGTATCGAACTCCTGGTCACGCAGGCGGCCATCGCCAAGGCCGGTGCGGCATGGCTGCCGATGGCTGAAGATACGCCGGTGGAGCGGCTGATGGTGTGCCTGGACGACGCCAATGGCAGCGGGGTCGTCAGTTGCGCCGCGTTTGCGCCTTTCCTTGCTTCGATCGGGCGGCCGGTGTGGACTGCCGAAGCGCTGCTCGTGCCTGAGGAGCCGACCAAGCCGCTCGCGCGGCGCAGCAGCCGCAACACCGCCGACCCGGCCTATGTGATCTATACCTCGGGCTCGACCGGCAAACCCAAGGGCATCCTGATCAACCAGGGCAATATCTGTCACTTCCTGCGCAGCGAAAATGCCGTGCTCGGTATACGCGAGTCGGACAAGGTGTACCAGGGCTTCTCGGTGGCGTTCGACATGTCGTTCGAGGAAATCTGGATCAGCTACCTGGTCGGTGCGAGCCTGTGGATCGCACCGCGCGAATTGACGGCCGACCCCGATGCGCTGCCCGTGGCGCTGCAGGAAAACGGCGTCACCGTGCTGCACGCCGTGCCGACGCTGCTGGCGCTGTTCAGCTGCGATGTGCCCAGCCTGCGCCTGATCAATCTCGGCGGCGAAGCCTGCCCGGCCAGCCTGGTCGAGCGCTGGTGGACGCCTGCGCGCCAGATCTTCAACACCTATGGCCCAACGGAGGCGACCGTGTCGGCCAGCCTGGCCGAATTGCGTCCGGGCGAGCCGGTCACGATAGGCACGCCGCTGCCCAACTACGGCTTGCTGGTGATCGACCCCGATATCGAAAAAGGCTTGTGCATGCTGCCGCACGGCCAGACCGGGGAGTTGTGCATCACCGGACCGGGGTTGGCGACAGGCTATCTCGGCCGCCCCGACCTGACGGCGGAAAAATTCCTGATGAATCCCTGGGCCGTGGGCAGCAACTGCGACAGGCTGTACCGCACCGGCGACCTGGCGCTGATCACGCCGGAAGGCCGCGTGCAATGCCTGGGCCGCGCCGACGATCAGGTCAAGATTCGCGGTTTCCGAGTCGAACTCGGCGAAATCGAAGCGGTGCTGTCCAAGCAGTTGGGCGTGGGCACGGCCGCCGTGATCCTGCGCGCAGTTGACGGCATCGAACAATTGATCGCCTTCATCGTGCCCGAGAGCGGCGCCGTGCTCGATGCGGCCGACCTGCGCGCCAAGCTCAACATCATCCTGCCACCCTATATGGTGCCAAGCCGCTACGAGATGCTGGAGCACATGCCGCGCCTGACCTCGGGCAAGATCGACCGCAAGAGCTTGAAGGCAATGGAACTGGCTGCACCGGCACAGGCTGGCGGCGAATCGGACCAGCCCCAAACGGCGGGCGAGGAAGCCTTGTTCGCCGCGCTGGCCAAGCTGTTCCCCGGACAGCCGCTACGCCGCGCCGACGATTTCTTTTCCGACCTGGGCGGCCATTCGTTCTTTGCCGCGCGCCTGGCTTCCGCATTGCGCGCCGACCCGCGCTATTCCCACCTGACGGTGCGCGATATCTACCAGCGCCGCCAAATCGGCGAGATAGCCGCAGCGCTCGACGAGGGGGACATCAAGTACCAGACCTCGGAAGCAGACTGGACCCCGCCTTCCGCCTTGCGCCGCTGGAGTTGCGGCCTGGCGCAGGCGGCTGCCATCCCGCCGCTGGTCACGCTGCGCATGGCGCAATGGCTGGCACCCTTCTTCACCTATCACTTCCTGACCGGCGATCCGTCCGACTCGATTCCGATTGCCGTCGCCATGTCGGTTGCAGTGTTCCTGATCGCTACGCTGCTCGAATTCGCCGTAGCCATCGCCGGCAAATGGCTGATCGCCGGACGTCTGGAAGCCGGGCGCTATCCGCTGTGGGGCCTGACCTACTACCGCTGGTGGCTGGCCGACCGCCTGATCGAAGCGGCGCCGTCCTACCTGCTTTCCGGCTCCTCGCTTTACCTCTGGTGGCTGCGCGCGCTCGGTGCGCGCGTCGGGCGCGACGTGATCATCGGCTCGATGACCTTGCGCGCGGCCGACCTGCTCGAAGTCGGCGACCAGGTCAGCATCGGCAATGCCTGCAATTTCGAAAATGCCCGTGTCGAGCACGGCGAACTCATCCTGGGGAAAATTCGCCTGGGCGACAATGCCTGGGTTGGATCCTACGCTGTCCTGGAAGGCAATACGAGGGTCGAGGATTGGGGCCATCTGGAAGGCCAATCGGCACTGGCCGACGGCATGACGGTGCCGCAAAGCCGCATCTGGAGCGGTTCGCCCGCGCGCGATGCCGGCGCATTCGATTCCGAAACCGGACCGCCCCGCCCCGGCGTCGGCAATCTGCGCCTGGCCGGCGAGGCAATGTACTTCCTGCTCGGCGTGCTGCTGGTCGCCACGCTGTTCTTCATGCCGGTATTCCCCAGCTTCGTGTTGATCGACTGGTTCGACGAAATGGAGTGGATGCCCTGGCTGATCGGCGACGACGTGCGGACGCAATTGCTGCGCTATCTCGTATTGGCCTTCCCCGCCTCGGCGGTGCTGGTGCTGTGCACCGCGCTGGTTTCCGCCGCAATCCGCTGGAGCGTGCTGCCGCGCCTGAAGCCCGGCAGCTGGCCGGTGCACAGCAATACCTACTGCGGCAAATGGCTGGTGAGCCAGATCCAGGAATCGAGCCTGCAAGTGCTGCACGGCATCTACGCGACGGTGTACGCGCCGTTCTGGTATCGCCTGCTGGGCGCCAAGGTCGGGCGCGACGCGGAAATCTCGACCGCCCTGGGCGTGGTGCCCGACATGCTGACGCTGGGCAGCGAAACCTTCATCGCCGACGCCGTACTCCTGGGCGACGAGGAAATCGATGGCGGCTGGATGACCATGCAGCCGACGGTGGTGTCGAACCGCAGCTTCATCGGCAACGGCGCCTACATCCCCGACGGCACGACGCTGCCCGAAAATGTGTTGATCGGCGTGCATTCGCGCGCGCCGGCCAACGACAAGATGAAGACCGGCGATACCTGGCTCGGCACCCCGCCCTTGAACCTGCCCGCGCGCGAGCAGACCAGCGGCTACCCGGAATGGCTGACCTTTCATCCCTCGCCCCTGCGCCGCCTGGGGCGCGGGCTGGTCGAAGCCTTCCGCATCGCAGCGCCGCATGCGATCGTGATCGCGGTCGGCTACACCATCGTGCTGGACCTGATGCCGATTGCCGGTGCGGGGCGCTGGCTCGAAGTGATCTGGTCGCTTTCGGTCGCCGGTTTCTGGTATGGCATCGGCACCTTCGCCTTCGTCGCTTTATTCAAGTGGCTGCTGCTGGGCCGCTACAAGAAGCGCGCCGAGCCGATGTGGACGCCCTTCGTCTGGCTGTCCGAAGGCGTCACCAATATGTACGAGGGTATCGCCGTACCCAACTTCATGCGCAACCTGCGCGGCACGCCGTGGCTGCCGCTGGCGTTCAACCTGCTCGGTTGCCGCATCGGGCGCGGCGTTTATCTGGATACGACCGACATCACCGAGTTCGATTGCGTCACAATCGGTGAATACAGCGAATTGAATGCGCTGACCTGCCCGCAGACGCACTTGTTCGAAGACCGCGTGATGAAGATCGACCACGTGAAGATCGGCGCACGCGTCTACATGGGTCCGCGCAGCTCCGTGCTCTATAGTGCGGAAGTGAAAGATAACGCAAAGCTAGGCCCCCTTACGCTGGTGATGAAGGGCGAATCGATTCCCGCCGGCACGGTGTGGAGCGGCTGCCCGGCTGCGCCGGCGCGCGCTTAGCCAGGACATATACGCCATATGGCAGATCCAACCCAAACCGATGCAAACCACGGCCAGGACAATCCCTGTCTTTCCTGCGGCGCCTGTTGTGCCCATTTCCGCGTCTCCTTCTATTTCGGCGAATTGCAGGGCCAGCCCGGCGGCTGGGTGCCGCTGGAATTGACCAGCAAAGTCAATGATTTTCGTGCGGCGATGAAGGGTACGGAAACTGGTTCCGGACGATGCATCGCCCTGCGTGGCGAAGTCGGCAAGCCCGGCGTGCACTGCGCGATCTACCAACACCGCCCCACCCCATGCCGCGAATTCGAGGCATGGTTTCCCGACGGGACGCCCAACCCCGACTGCCAGCGCTTGCGCGAGCAGCGCGGGTTGGCGCCACTGCCGCATTGCCCAAGCTAGGGCGCCCAGTTCAGGGGTGCGGTGCCACCATGTGATGATGATGGTGGTGATGATGGTGATGGCGATGATGATGGTGCTGGCCGGGGCCATCGGCTGCGAAAGCTCCCACGCTCATGGTGGCAAACAGGGCGGCGATCAAGGCAATCAGGGTGCGTTTCATGGTGATTCTCCAATCGGAATAAAATAAGCTACGTTTCCATAACGCATGGCGAAAGAACGGGGTTGACCCTGTATTCGCAGAGAAAGGTAACAATGATTTACAAGAATCTGGGTAAGAGCAATGTGCAGGTATCGGCGCTGTGCCTGGGCACGATGATGTTCGCCGACCGCACGGACGCGCAGGAAGCCGGCGAGATCGTCGCGCACGCGGCGGACGCCGGCGTCAATTTCATCGACACCGCCGACGTCTACAGCAAGGGCGAATCCGAACGCATGGTGGGCAAGCTGATCAAGGATGACCGTCATCAATGGGTACTGGCCACCAAGCTGGGCAACAAGATGTCGGAACGCGTGAACGAGGCGCACTATTCGGCAAGCTGGATGCACCGCGAAGTCGAGCAAAGCCTGCAGCGCCTGCAGACCGATTACATCGACATCTATTATCTGCACCGCGACTACAACGGCATGGACCTCGAAGAACCCTTGCGCGCACTCGAGGCCATGCTGCGCGCCGGCAAGATCCGCTACTGGGGTGTCTCGAATTTCCGCGGCTGGCGCATTGCCGAGATCGTCAACCTCGCAGCGCAACTCAACATGCCCGGCCCCGTGGTGTGCCAGCCGTATTACAACCTGTTGAACCGCATGCCCGAGGTCGAAGTCCTGCCGGCCTGCGAACACTACGGCATCGGCGTCGTGCCCTACAGCCCGGTGGCGCGCGGCGTGTTGACCGGCAAGTACCAACCGAACAGCAAGCCGCCCGAAGACAGCCGAGCCGGCCGCGCCGACAAACGCATCATGGAAACCGAATTCCGCGCCGAATCATTGCTGATCGCGCAAAAGTTGCAGGAACACGCCACCGCGCGCGGCATCAGCCTGGCACAATTCGCTACGGCCTGGGTGCTGGCCAACAAGGCGATCAGCGCCGTGATAGCCGGACCGCGCACGTTGCAACAGTGGAAGGATTATTTCCCTGCGCTGGAATATCGCTTCACGGCAGAAGATGAAGCCCTGGTCAATTCCATGGTCGCCGAAGGGCACGCTTCTACGCCAGGGTATACCGACCCGGCGTATCCGTTGAATGGGCGCAGGGTTTAGGCTTTACCTGTTGCGAATTGAAGCTGCATCGTCGCGGACGATAAGATTTTGACGAACGCCGAAACGCAAGATGAAATAGCGTTGGACGCAGTTCCGCTTGCGACGACGCCAAAAAGTCGGGAGCCAAAGCGGATAAAGAAGCGCGGATGTTTGAGCCGGAGGCGAGTTTCCGCGCTTCCCGCTTTGGCTCACGGCTTTTTGGGAACCCCCGAAGGGGGCGGCGTTGTGCGGTCGCCTTTTTTTGCTTACTTTTTTTGGCGAAGCAAAAAAAGTGAGCGGCTGCCGGGCCGCCCCCGGCGAAGGGTTCGACGGGTAAGAAAAGAATTCTTAGAAGGGACACCAAAAACGAGAAAGAAGTGCAAACAGCGCGCGTCAAATTGGCATAGCCAGATCGCAACGTCCCTCATCGGATCGCCGCCCGCCCCACCCCTCTCCCGCCTGCGGGCGAGGGGTGATCGGTAGTCGCCGATCTCAACGCATCAATGCGGCTCGACCGCCTTAGGAAGAGGGTTCCAAGCCCCTGAAAGCATCAGCCAGCAGGCGGGGGGGTTAGAACAACCGCTTACGCCGCAAAACCTGCACATCCTTCTTCCACACCCCAGCCACCAAGGAGTCAGGCACAAAGCCAAGCGCCTCATAGAACGGCACGCTGCCGCTCTCAGGCACCAGCGTCAGGCGCCGGATACCGAGCGGCGCGCAGAACCGCTCGATGTTGAACACAAACCAGCGCCCCACCCCCTGCCCGCGAAACTTGCTCTTGACGATCAAATCGGCCACATAGCAAAACTCCGGCGGCGCCAGCTCAAGCCGGGCGATGGCGACCTTCACCTGATCCATCTCGACGCTGACCCACTGGATGCGGCGCCGTTCATCGAGCTGCTTTTCACGATTCTTGCGCGATATCGACCAGCCGGCATCTTCCTGGAATTTCTGCAAGGCCTTCAAGGTCGGCGGTTCGGTCAGGGGGCGAAACGACAAGCGTTCTTCGAAGCTGGGCACGGGTGGCTTCCAACAGGCGCAAAAAGCGCATTTTAAACCATCATCTCGGCGATCTCTTCTTTGAGGTTTTCGTATTCGCCATCGATCAGGCCCAGATGTTCGAGCACGTGGCCGCGCACGCCGTCCCATTTGGCGTGGTTTCCCGTCACGGCCTGGGCATCGTTCAAATGCTCGGCCAGATAGGCAATCGAGATCAAGGTCAAGGCTTGCGGCGAGATTTCATCTTCCGCATGGAATACGCTGGCGTCGTGGTGGCGCAATATGCCTTCACAGATCGGCTGCGGCAGGAACCAGGCCTTGGCGATCAAATAACCCAGCGTGGCATGGTTGACCGCGTGGCGCTCGTCTTCCACTTCCGTGACAACGCGCCCACCCGCATGCACGGCGGCCGAAAGCGTCTGCAGGTAATTGGAAAAACGCTGATTGAGGATGGGGATCGCGGCGTTGTGAAACAGGCCGAAGCTGTAGGCATCGTCGCGCGGGCAGTTCGGCAGCAAAGAGGCAATGTGCGCCGCAATGCCGGCCGAACGCTCGGCGGCGTCCCAGAAATGCTCAAGGGCGCGCGACTCTGACACGAAACTGTTGCGCAGCATGATGCTCGTGACGATGCGCTCAGCGCTTTTCAGGCCGAGCAGGCTCACCGCCTGGGTCACCGAGCTGATCTTTTTCTTCAGGCCGAAGAACGGCGAATTCACCGTCTTGAGCACGGCGGCGGATAAACCGACGTCGCCGCCGATCTGGCGTGCAATCAACTTGAGATCGGGTTCATCGCGGTTCATCTCCTGGCTCAGGCTGACCAATACCTGCGGCCGAGGCGGAATCGAAAACCCTTTGAGGGTGGTATCGATTTCCGTCTGGGTCGGGAGCTTGATCATAAGGCTGCGCAGGAAACTGCCGGTTCGCAAATGGGTTTGCGATATTGTTCCAGAAAGCAAACGCATGAGCTAGCCGTGAAACGAAATTTGACGCTTTATTGACGCTTGGCTTGCCGTATTGGCAAAGCATCGCGCGTGAGATTGATCAACTCTGCAACACCGATGCTTCAAACATGACAACATCGAGGCTGAACGAGCCGTCCGGCTGCAATTGCAGGTAGTCGCGCACCTCCTGCGGCGCATTGGCCAGAAGGCCGCGTATCACCGCAACGCGCTCGGGCGGCGTTTGCATGCGCGTAACCCAGGCCGTGAATTCGAGCGGCAATTTCCATTGGCTATGCGCGTCGATGGCAAAACCTGCAACATGCAAATGTTGCTCCCATTGCGCATGCGAATAATTGCGTACGTGCGAAACATCGCGCAGCAACTCCACGCATTGCAAATGCGTATCGAACAAGGGCTGGCTCGGTGCCATCACGTCGATGGCGATGAAGCGGCCACCGGGCTTCAGCACTCGGCGGACTTCCTTGAGCGCCGCCGGAAGATCGGACCAATGGTGCGCGGAAAAACGCGTCAGCACGTGATCGAATGCGGCATCGGCAAAGGGCAGCCTCTCGACCACACCCTGACGCAACGCGATATTGTGCAAGCCGCGCCTGGCCGCCTCTTGCGCCACCACGTCGAGCATCTGCGGCGATAAATCGTAAGCCGTCACCTGCGCCACGTACGGCGCGACGGCGAAGCTGACGTGGCCGGCGCCGCAGCCGATGTCGAGCACGCTGGCCTCATGCTGGCCTTGCAAAAGCTGTGGCAACCGCTGCAGATCGGCGCCCTGCGCGTGCGCGGTGCTGGTCAGGTAAGCCGAGGCCGATTGGCCGAATTGCCGATCCACCTGCTGTTCATGCGACGATGCGGAAACCATGCTTGCTCCTTTCGAAAGTCCCATCATAGAAGCGGGCGCTGGACGCGACAAGACCATGATCTATACTATTATCGACACTACCACCTTGAGCGACTTGTCTGCATGGCCTCTCCCAACGCCCCATTGATAGGCGAATTCATCCGCGTTCACCGCGAACGGCTGTCCGCGCCCCAGGTCGGCCTGCCCTTCGGCTTGCGCCGCCGCGCCAAGGGCTTGCGCCGGGAAGAAGTCGCGTCGCTATGCGGCATCAGCCCGACCTGGCTGACCTGGATCGAACAAGGCCGCGCCACCTCGGTGTCCGCCGCCACGCTCTCGCGCATTGCCACCGTGCTGCAATTGAAGCAGGCCGAGCGCGACTACCTGTTCGACCTGGCCGGCATGCACGACCCGGAACAGCCGGAACAGGTCGACAACCTGGCCCTGCTCGACACCCTGCATCGCGCAGTGGAGCGCGTGCAGTCGCCGGCCTATATATTGAACCGCACCTGGGACGTGCTGGCCTGGAACCGCCATGCAGCGGACTTGTTCGGCACCTGGCTCGCCATGCCGCCGACGGTTGAACCTGAGGAAGAAGAAGATCCGCCCGACGAGTCGGCCCCGCCCAATCTGCTGCGCTTCATGTTTCTCGATGCGCATGCGAGAAAACTCGTCGTCGATTGGCAGGAGCGCGCCGCGCGCCTGGTCGCCGAATTCCGTGCCGACACCAGCGCCGAGCTGGAACAGGAAGCCATGCAAGAGATGGTGCAGGAGCTATGCGAACAAAGCGAGGAATTCGACGCCCTATGGCGCCGCCACGACGTGCTCGAACGCGAAGGCGGCGAACGCGCCTTCCACCACCCGCAGTATGGCGCCCTGCTCTACCAGCAACTGACGCTGCGCGTGGCGCATGCGCCGGACTTCAAGCTGGTGATGTTGCTTTAGCGTCGGGGCCGCTTACTTGCCCTCGGAATTGGCCAAGCCGCCCTTGAGGAATTCCTCGAAATCCTGCTCGCCGTATGTCGGCCGGAAATCGGGCCGCTTGAACTCTGGCTTGCGCTCGTGCCTGGGCGGGTGGGTGCGTTGCGCACCCTTGGCGCGCAAGGGCTGCAAGGCGCGCGGGCATTTGTCGCCGAGCGAGCCGACGCGCGAGCCGTGCAGGTCGTACATCACACCTTCGACGAACCAGCCGATATGGTAGCCGTTCCAGCCGTATACCAGCTCACGCACGAAGTTGGCCGCCACGTGGCCGCTCCAGAGGTAGACCACGGTTTCGTTTTCGTGTTCGATATAGGCGACGGGCTTGCCCTTGCCGTCGTATAAAGTGCCGTCCATGGTGCCGTCCTCCCTTATTTGGTAAATGAGTTGGAAAATGAACTGGATATGGCGTTGAAGGAAATTGCCACACGCGACACGTCGCTGTCGTGCGGCTCCACATAGTGTTCCAGCCAGTGCGGGAACATGACCAGGAGGCCGGTTTCTGGATGCAAATGGATGTCGCTATAGCCGTTGGGTTCGCTGCCCTTCAACCACGAGCCGACCACACCGGGGCGCGGATCGCGCAATACCAGGCTGCCCGAGCCGGGCGGCACCTGCAGGTAAAACACGCCGGAGAGCAACGAGCCTTCATGCATGTGCTGGAAGTTGAACCCGCCGCGGTCGTGGATGTTGATCCAGGATTCGATCTCGAAGGCCGGGTTGTGCACGCCCATCTGGCCGAACGCGGCCAGGCAGCTTGAACGCACGGCGCCATGCAAATGCTCGAAGCCCTTCTTGTGCAGCACGGCCTTGTCTTCGCTGTTCCAGCCCTGACGGTTGGTCCGCCCGGCCGGTTTGGGATTGGCGGCGCGCATGGTATTGACCAGTTCCAGCCAGGCCGGGAAAAGCGCTGCCATGTCATGCAGCTTGACCTGCCATATGCGCGTGGGAAACAGGTTATAGTGATGTACGGCGAGTTCCATGGGTAAAATTCGCGGAAGAAAGCAGCATCAGTTTAACGCCAAAATACGCATATCGGCCGCCCTCCCGGCCATTGCTTCGGATAATTTTCGCAGCCAGCATCATGACTCTGACACCCCATTCCCCCATCCAATTGTTCGACCCGGTATCGTCCACCTATACCTACATCCTGGCCGACGAGGTCACGGGCGAAGCCTTGATCATCGACCCGGTTGAAGAACAGATCGAGCGCGATCTGGCGGCCTTGCGCCAGCATGGCTTGAAGCTCGCCTGGACCGTGGAAACCCATGCCCACGCCGACCACATCACTTCCGCCGGCCAACTGGCGGAACATGCCGGGGCCAAGACCGCGGCACCCGCCGGTTGCGGCATCAGCACGGCCGCAACGCAATTGCAGCATGGCGACGTGCTGCGCTTCGGCAACGAGGAAATCCGCGCGTTGCATACACCGGGCCACACAGCGGGCAGCATGAGCTATGTCTGGCGCAACCACGTCTTCACGGGCGACACTTTGCTGATCGACGGCTGCGGCCGCTGCGACTTCCAATCGGGCGATGCCGGCGACATGTATCACAGCCTGACCGGGATCCTGTTCAAGCTGCCTGATGAGACCATCGTCTGGCCCGGCCACGATTACCGCGGACGCCAGTCGAGCACGATAGGCGATGAAAAGCGCAGCAATTCGCGCGTTGCCGGCAAGACGCAGGAACAGTTCGTCGCCACCATGGAAGCGCTCAACCTGCCCAGGCCGAAACGCCTCGATGAAGCCGTGCCGGCCAACCTGACTTCGGGCATGCGCCACGACGCCGGCGGCGGCACGCTGATGGAAGCCCGCCCCGCGCCCGGCTATGCCGGCGATGTCTCGCCGCAACTGGCATACCTGTGGTGGCAGGCCGGCGACGCGGTATTGGTCGACGTGCGAACCGATGCCGAGCGCGAATGGGTCGGCTTCGTGCCCGGCGCCGTGCCGCTGGCATGGAAGCAATGGCCTGGCATGGCGATGAACGAAAGCTTTGCCGACGGCCTGAAGGCCGCCGTGCCGGCAGGCAAGAAGGTGGTGCTGTTATGCCGCAGCGGCGTGCGCTCGATTGCCGCCGCCAAGCGCGCCACCGAGCTGGGGCTGGAGGCTTACAACATCCTCGAAGGCTTCGAAGGCGATCCGGATCAGGATGCCCACCGTGGGCGCCGTGGCGGCTGGCGTTTCCACCAATTGCCGTGGCGGCAGGGTTAAGGGGTTTTCTTTTTCTGTCGCGCCTGTTTCGCCTTGCGCCGCAAGTAGAAACGCAACACTACGATTGCCCCGACAAACACTGCGCCGACTATCCGCAGGCTGGACGCCGGCTGGGTCAGCCCGAAGGCGCCGATATAGCTGAACACCCATTGCATGCCCTTGATCACGAGATAAAACACGATCAGCGTGGCCGCGATGGAGATCACGAAGATGGCGAATTTTTGCAGCGCGGGCGGTAACTTCATTCTCGATTCAGGTGTGGCGGATTAGACCCATATGATACGCCAATAGCGAGCCGCTTCGGGGTGCGGTCAAGCGCCGCGCACCACTTCATCCAGTACCCACGCGCAAAACTCCTGCACCAGCGGCCGCGCATCGAGCGTGCGCAGCAGATGATAACGATACGGCCCCAGCACGCCCTTGGGAAACAGGCGCACCAGCCTGCCGGCGCGCTCGTCGGGTTCGATGAGGTAGGCCGGCGCGATCGCGATGCCCTGCCCGCTGGCGGCGGCTTCGAGAGTCAAATAGGTGTGGGAAAACTTGGGGCCGGCATTGGCCGCATAGGTCACACCGAAGCTGTGCAGCCACTGCACCCAATCGGTCTCGCGCGGGATGCGCACTTCCCACTCGTCGTGCAACAGCGTGTAGCGCAATACATCGGCCGGCTTCTGGATACCATCCTTCACCGCAGCAAAATTGGGGCTGCACACGGCAAAAAAATGCTCCTCCAGCATGGGATCGACCAAGAGGCCCGGATAGGGCCCGGTGCCCAGGCGGATTGCCACATCGACGCCGTCGCGCGCGAAATCGGCCGGGTGCGTCGAGGCCAACACGCGCAAATCGATCTGCGGATGGCGGTCGCGCAGGCTGCCCAGGCGCGGCATCAGCCAGCGCGTGGCAAAGGATTGCGTGGCCGACACGGTGACGACCTTTTCGTCGCCCTGCTTGCGCGCCGCTTCCGAAACGTCGGCCAGCTCATGCAAGACCGGGCGCAAGGCCTCGGCATAGCGCCGCCCTGCTGCATTCAAGGCGACCCCGCGCGGCATGCGCTGGAACAGGCTCATGCCGAGCCAGGCTTCCAGCTGCTTGACCTGGTGCGCAACGGCACCGGCCGAAAGATGCAACTCTTCGCCGGCGCGCTGAAAACTGTCGTGCCGCGCGGCGGCTTCGAATGCATGCAATGCGGCGAGCGGGGGTAGGCGGCGCATCATCGAACCTCAGTTATGCCTCAATAAAATTAAGCCATTCGCATAAGAATATTGATTTGCCGCACTAAAGGCAAGCTCATATTATGGCGAAAACGAAGAATAACACTGTCGCACAAGCAGATTTGCGGCCTCGTTACTTTGCGCTGTTATTCGATGTTAAGCCGCAAATATTTTTTGGCTAATTTACCACTTAGCAAGGTCACCCATGTCGCGCGCCACTGCCATCTTCCTGGTTTTGCTCTCCGCTCTCGGTTTCGGCAGCATCGCCTTTTTTGCCAAGGTTGCCTATGCCTCGGGCACCAGTCCCTCGGCCTTGCTGGCGCTGCGCTTCGGTTTGGCGGTCCTGATGCTTGCCCCCCTGGTCTGGTTCAAGCGCTTGCCTTTGCCGCGTGGCGGCACGCTGGTGGGCTATATCCTGATGGGCTTGCTTTACACGGCGCAGGCGCAAAGCTATTTCAACGCGCTGCTCTACGCCAGCAGCGGCCTGGTCGCGCTCCTGCTCTACATCTATCCGGTGCTGGTGACCGTGCTGGCGGTGCTGCTCGGCTGGGAAAAGGCTGATCGGCGCAGCCTGATTCTGACGGCGGCAGCCTGCCTCGGCCTGGCGATCACGCTGGGCGGCAAGTTGCAAGGTCAGCCGGCCGGCATTGCGCTCGGCATTCTCGCCGCCGCCATCTACGCAGTGTATATCCTGCTCGGCAACAAGCTCTCGCGCGATACGCATCCGCTCTCGGCCAGCCTGGTCATTTTGGCCACCGCAGCGGTCGGCAATACCGGCCTGGCTCTGGCCGGCGGTGCTTCGCTGCCCGGCAGCAGCGTGGGCTGGATTGCCGTCGGCGCCATTGCCTTGTTTTCCACCGGGATGGCGATCGCGTTTTTCCTGACCGGAGTGAAAATCATCGGCGCCTCGCAGGCCTCGATCCTGTCGACGCTGGAACCGGTGCTGACCCTATCGATCGGCGTACTCTTCCTCGGCGAGCATGTCAGCGGCAGTCAGTTGCTCGGCGGCGCCATGGTGCTGCTTGCGGTCTCGCTCCTGGCCCGGCGTCCCGGCACGGCGCCGCAAACCGATGCTGCAGCGCAGGATACGGTGGCAAGCTGACGCGCATGCTGATAGTCAAGCTTGATCCCGCCCTGCCCGCCGCCCAAAGGCTGATCGCCTTGTCCGACGCGCACATGGATGCGCTCTACCCTTCCGAGAGCAACCACCCGGAAAGCGTCACGGGCTTGCAGTCGCCCAAGGTGCTCTTCGTCGGCGGTTTCGTCGATGACGAACTCGTCGCCTGCGGCGCGGTCAAGCTGCAGCACGATGATGGCAGCTACGGCGAGATCAAGCGCATGTTCGTGCTCGACAGTCATCGCGGCAAAGGCTATTCCAAGCGCATCCTGCAACACCTCGAAGCCCATCTCGCCCAGGCGTCCATCAAGCTGGCGCGGCTCGAAACCGGCATACGCCAGCCCGAGGCGCTCGGCCTGTACCGCCGTCTGGGCTATGCCGAGCGCGGCCCCTTCGGCGCCTATCAGCCCGACCCTTTGTCGGTCTTCATGGAAAAGCAGCTCGCCTGATATGTAATTGGCAAGTTCGTCACGAATTTGCCATTTTCCACTTTTGATTCCACTGGTCTGGCTTACAATGCCAATTTTCAAGCACCGGTTGAGGCATTGCATTCATCCGGGCTCATACAAATATTTCCGGAGATCTACCTTGAGCGCACCAGACGACAACAACGCGGAAAATCCCTACCGCGTCACATCGACAGTCAAACACAAGCTGGACGGCATTCCCGAAGGTGCGGCCGCACTGTTCTTCATCCAGATGTTCTCGACCCTCGGTTTCGCGGTCATCTACTTCACGCTCGATTTGTACGCCACCAAACACCTGCATTTCAGCACGGCGGAAGCGGCGGCGATCACCGGCGTATTCGGTGCCTTCAACTACGGCTTGCACTTGTTCGGCGGTTACCTCGGCGGACGATTCCTGTCCAACCGCAACCTCTTCATCGGCGGCATGGTCTTGCAGTTTTTCGGCTCGGCCTGCCTCTCGCTGGGTACGGTGGAAATGATGTATGTCGGCCTGGCGCTGTTCCTGACCGGCAGCGGGCTCAACGTCACCTGTCTGAACATGATGCTGACGCAGCGTTTCGCCCCCGAAGACATCCGCCGCGAAGGCGCCTTCCTGTGGAACTATGCCGGTATGAACGTCGGTTTCTTCGTCGGATTCATCGTCGCCGGCTACTTCCAGGATCACGAAGACTACACCAACATGTATCGCTTCGCCACCATCGGCAACTTGAGCGCCATCATCCTTGCTTTCATGAACTGGCGCGCGATCCGCGACCTCTCCACGCCGCTGTTGCAAAAGGCCCGCCAGGAATTCAATCTGCGCTTCGTCGGCGGCGTCGTCATCATGCTGGCACTGGTGCCATTGCTGTGGTACATGCTGCAGCACACCGGCGGCACGCGCTGGGTGGTCAAGGGCGCCAGCGCCTTCGTTGGACTGGTGCTGCTCTACCTTGCCACCACGCATCGCGACAAACGCGAACAAAACAATATGTGGGCTTACTTGATCCTGGCGGTCGGCTCGATGGTGTTCTGGACCCTGTACCAATTGACCCCGAGCGCGTTGCAGCAATTCGCCGACAACAACGTGCGCCTGGCCATCGGCAACTTCAGGATTGCACCGGTGTGGGTGCAAAACATTAACACCGTGGTGCTGGTGTTCGGCGGTCCCTTGATGTCGGCCTTGTTCGTCCGTTTGCGCGCACGCGGCTGGAATATCGATGTGCCGCGCCAGTTTTCGGCGTCGCTGATCCTGATGGGCATCGGCACGCTCGCACTACCGCTCGGCATTGCACTGGCGGACTCCGCCGGCAAAGTCGACTTCGTCTGGCTCTTTACCTTCTACGTGTTCCAAAGCCTGGCCGAATTGCTGATTTCGCCCGTAGGCTACGCCATGGTCGGCCGCCTCGCGCCGCAAAAATACCAAGGCATCATGATGGGCGCCTGGATGCTGCAGACCGGCTTGGCTTCGATTTTTGCAACCGATCTCGCCGGCCTGATCCCGGAACCGACCGAAGGTTCGGCGGCATTGTCGACCAACCCGGCGTATTCGGTGCTGTGCTCCTGGCTTGGCGTCTGCACAATAGCTGTAGGCGTGGGACTGATCTTGTTGATCCCCTTCCTTGGCCGTCTGATCAAGGACGAGGAAAAGAAACCCGGAGCCGAGACCGCGACCGGCGCTACGCCTGCCGCAGCCTGACGAAAGAACGCAGGTCGGCCAACAGCAGGCCGACCGGCCCCTGCAGCAAACGCACCGAGGCTTCGGCCTCGGTTTTTTCGTCGGCGTCCCCCGCCAGGCAGACACCGAGCTTCTTCAAGGCGGCACGCGCCTCTTCTCTGTTTTCCTTCGTAACGGCGACAAGCGCTTCAGCAACGACACCGGCCACACGCGGCCAGAGTGCCGCAGACTGTTCCCCGGGAGTGATCTCGTAGATGCGTCCAAACAGGGCCGCGTCTTGCACGATGCGCGCCACAAGCCGTGCCTGCCGTTGATAGCGCCGGGCCACTTTTGTCTCCTTCCCGCGCTCTTCTTGTATTTCACCGACCGGCTCGTTCTTGTGTACATTAAACCGGCTTTCTGTGTCGGCGCTCTCCCCCAGCTTGATCAGCCGTCCAACGCGCGTGCGCAGCGTGCGGCTGGCTTCTTCCTTCGCCTCGCCCGCCAAGGCTTCGCCACGCATGGCACGCCCGGCCTCTTCGGCAACATCGGCCAGCAACAATGCAACACTCTCTTCAAAATGCGCCGCCGAACGCGAGTGCGGCGTCAGCCACGACACCAGCAAGCCCGCGCCGATACCGATGGCGATCTCGGCGATGCGCAAGCCCGCCACCTGCCACGGTCCGTGGCCCGGAATACCGCCTGACGACAGGATGATCAAGGCCGTGATCGGCGCGGCGCGCAAGGCCGGCGCCAGGCCCGCGATAAAGGCCAACACGGCGATCACCGCCAGCGTCGTGGCCGAAGTCGCCAGGCCCAGGCTGTGCATCCAGACGCCGAAGAGACCAAACAGCGTGCCGGCCAAGGCGCCCTTGAAGCGGTTCCAGCCTTCGCCCAAGGTCGCGCCGGTGCGCGGACGCATGATGATCAAGGCACTCATGACGGCCCAAAACCCCTCGGGCAGCGACAGCGCCCAGGGAATCGAGTAGGCGACGACACAGGAAGCCGCCAGTTGCCCGCCGTAGCGCAGATTCTCTTCGGAGAGCGAAAAACCGGTCTTGCCGCGAACCAGCTTTGCGAGACTATTCATGCGTCCACCTCAAGGTATGGTTGGCGCGATTTTATCAAGTCGAAGGCGCCGCCAGCCGGAATTTTCCAATTGCGCGATACTACCTCCTCAATTTCACTGCGAGGCAAGCCATGCACTATCGTCGACTGGGCCGCTCGGGCCTGCAAATCAGCGAACTCTCCTTCGGCTCCTGGGTGACCTACGGCAACCAGGTCAACCGCAACGCCGCCGCCGAATTGATGGCCGCGGCCTTCGATGCCGGCATCAATTTCTTCGACAACGCCGAAGTCTACGCCAGCGGCCAATCGGAAGAACTGATGGGCAATGCGCTGAAGGATCTGAAAAAGCCGCGCGTGTCCTACATCGTATCAACCAAGTTCTTCTGGGGCATCACCAAGGGGCCGAACCAGGTCAACACGCTCAACCGCAAATACCTGCTGCATGCGATCGACGGTTCGCTGAAGCGGCTGCAGCTCGATTATGTCGATCTGGCGTATTGCCACCGCCCCGATCCGCATACGCCGATCGAGGAAACGGTCTGGGCCATGAGCGACATGATCACACGCGGCAAGGCGCTGTACTGGGGCACCTCGGAATGGAGCGCCGACGAAATCCGCGCCGCCTACGAAGTCGCCGAGCGGCACCACCTGCACAAGCCGGTGGTCGAACAACCGCAATACAACCTGTTCCACCGCACGCGCGTGGAAGAGGAATATGCGCGGCTGTATGAAGACATCGGCCTGGGCCTGACCACCTGGAGCCCGCTTGCCTCCGGCCTCCTGACCGGCAAATACCGCAGCGGCATTCCCAAGGGCAGCCGCGCCGAATTGCCGAACTATGCCTTCCTGCGCGAAGGCTTGACCGATCAGGCAAAGAACGCCGTCGTCGCCGAATTGCAAGGCGTGGCTGAACAACTGGGCTGCTCGCTGGCGCAACTGGCGATTGCCTGGGCCTTGACCAATCCCAACGTCAGTTCCGTCATCACAGGCGCCTCGCAAGTCGCACAGTTGCAGGAAAACATGAGGGCCGCCGCGGTAAAGGACAAGATCACCGATGAGGTGAAGGAAAAAATCGAAGCGATCGTCGGCGACAACTACGAGTAGGCCTGCCCGACGAATCTCAAGTCGACCTCAAGTCGACCTCAGGCCGCCCCTTCCTGGATGTACCGGCCCATGCCTTCGACCAGGGCGGCGAACGCCAGCTTGCACACCGGCGTCTGGCGCAAGTCTTCGTGCATGGCGACCCAGGTATCGAGCCGGTAGCGCACCTGCTGCGGCAATAGCTGCACGAGATTGGGGTCGCGCCGCGCCAGGCCGATCTGGCAGATGCCGATGCCGAAGCCGGCCCGGATGGCTGCCAGCGAAACCAGAGAATCGTCGCTGCGCAGGGCGAAGGCGTCGCGCTTGAGAAAAGGCAGCTCGGCCTGCACGCTGCGGGTGAATGCGTTTTCCTGGTCGATCCCGATCAAATCAAACCGCGCCAGCTCGTCCGCCGACTGCGGGGTGCCACGCCGCGCCAGATAGTCGCGGTGGGCAAAGCAACCCAGCACGACATCGCCCACGCGGCGCGCCACCAGGGCCGCCTGGCTGGGCCGCGCCATGCGCACCGCGATATCGGCGTCGCGCTGCAACAGGTCCTCCATCCGGTCGCTGGCGACCAGCTCGATCGTCATCTCGCAATATTGCGCGCGCAAGGCCGCCAGGATGGGCGGCAGCACTTCGACCGCAATCACCTGGCTTGCGGTAATCCTGACGGTGCCGCGCACCCCGTCCTGCTCCCTGGCGGCAGTGCGCAGCAAGGCCGCGCCGGCGGACTCCATCGCTTCGGCATAGGGGCGCAGCGCCAGCGCCTCGCGCGTCGGGCTCAAGCCGTGCTGCGTGCGCATGAACAGCGCCAGATTCATCGATGCCTCGAGCGCGTCGAGCTGGCGCCCCACCGTCGGCTGCGTGATGCCGAGCAGCCGCGCCGCGCCCGACAGCGATCCCTCACGCAGGACGGCGAGAAAGGTCCGGTACAGCTCCCAGCTTGGTTCATTCGCATTCATGGCGGAATTGTACGTCAGTTATACAAAAATGCATATCAGATGCACGAGTTTAGCCAATTCCATTTAACCAGCCCGCCTGCAACAATGCCTCCATCAACTCACCACTTGGAGAACAGCATGGAAAACAACGTGAAGGCAGCATCGACTGCGGCACCCATCGCATTAATTCTGGGCATCACCGGCTCGCTCGGCGCGGAAGTGGCAAGGAAGCTGCAAGCGCGCGGCTGGCAAGTCCGCGCATTGCACCGCGATCCGGCACGCGTGCAAGAGGCGCACCCCGGCGTCCAGTGGCATCGAGGTGACGCCATGCAACGTGCCGATGTCGTCGCCGCCGCACAAGGCGCTGCATTGATCGTGCACGGCGTCAACCCGCCCGGTTACCACAATTGGGCCGGGCTGGTGCTGCCCATGATCGACAACACCATCGCCGCCGCCCGCGCCTCGGGTGCGCGCATCGTGCTGCCGGGCACGGTATATAACTTCGGCGAAAACGCCTTCCCCGTGCTGCGCGAAGACTCGCCGCAGGAACCGTGGACGCGCAAGGGAGCCATCCGCGTCGAACTGGAGCGGCGGCTGCGCGCTGCCAGCGAAAACGGCGTGCGCGTGCTGATCGTGCGCGCAGGCGATTTCTTCGGCCCCGGCATGACCGGAAACAGCTGGTTCAGCTCCGCCCTGGTCAAGCCCAACAAGCCCATCACCGGCGTCCAGTATCCTGGCGCAAACGGCATCGGCCACCAGTGGGCTTACCTGCCCGACGTGGCCGAGACCATGGTGCGGCTGCTGGAATTGGGCGAGCGCCTGCCGACGTTCGCCAGTTACCACATGAACGGCCATTGGGACGATGACGGCAGCAACATGATCGCCGCCATCCGCCGCGCCAGCGGCAACCCCAAACTCAAGGTTGGCCGCCTGCCGTGGTGGGCACTGCGCCTTGTCGCGCCGTTCAATGAGACGCTGCGCGAGTTGATGGAAATGCGCTATCTGTGGCAAAAACCGATCCGCATGGACAACACGCGGCTGGTGCAAACGCTGGGCACGGAACCGCACACGCCCTGGGATGCGGCGGTCAAGACCACGCTGGCGGCGATGGGATGCCTGTAATCCGGGATGCCGGCTGCCCAGGTCTACTCAGGCCTGGTCGGCAATGCGGTAGCGTGCGCCGTTTTCCGGCCGGCTGTCGACGATCTCGATGATGGCGCGCGCCACCGATTTCGGTGAACGCAGCTTGCCGTTCTTCTTGAGTTCGATAAAGCGCGCCACCTCGGGAAACAAATCGGCCCCGGCTTCGCGGATTTCCGCCTGCATCCCGGTATCGACCACGCCCGGCTCGATGTTCAGGCAAATCATGGGATTGACCGCCCCGATCTGCTCGGCAGCAAGCGAGCGGACAAAATTTTCCAGCCCGGCCTTGGCCGCGCAATACAGCGGCCAGCCGGCGTAGCCTTTGGAAGAAGCGCCTGAGGAGATATTCACCAGCGTGACCGCCGCCGCGCTGCCCTCAAAGGCGCGCACGAACGCCGCCATCAGGCGTATGCCAGCGAGCATGTTGATTTCAAGATTGCGCACGATCTGCGCATCCTGCAAAGCGCGCACCGGCCCGATCGGCGTCAAGACACCGGCGTTGTTGACGAAAACCACGCGGCTCCACGCGGTTTTCGCCAAGCTCTGCAATTGCTGCTCCAGCACGGCAAGGGAGGCATCGAGATCGGCCAAATCGACCGGCATGTGGTTCAAGCCGGAGCCGCTGCGCGAGAGTTCGAAAGTGCTCCACTCGCGCGCTTCATAGGCATTGACCAGCGCCTCGCCCAAGCCGCGCGAACCACCGGTCACGATGGCGAGGTTTTGCTCTTTCTCGTCCACTGCCAACTACTGCACCCTTACTGGCAGCTCAGTTGCAAAATAGCGTTTTCCGGCGCTTCGGCGCGGGCAGCCTGGCTGTCGCCGCAGCGATAACGCACAAAGAGGAATTTCGGCATGCCGTAAGCCGGATCGCCGCAGAGGTTGTTGCCGGCTGGCACGTCGGCGTGGCGGCGCCAACCCACCAGTTGCTGGACTGCGCCGCGCGCGTCGCAGAATCCGCCGCCGCGCACGCCATAATGCGCTTCTTCAATGATGATGCGTCCGGCAGGTCCGCCATGGTCGGCATGGTTTTGCGCTTCCGCGCCGTCGCGATAACCTTGGTCATACCCGCGGCGATATTCTTCGCTTTGCGCACCGGCCGTTGCCGATGCCAGGCCGCATGCCAGCAATACGATGGCATAGAGGGCGGTTCTTCCAGGGAATGTGCGTTTCATTTTCTTGTCCTCTGACGGTGGTGGGGGACTCGATTCTACCCCTGCCGGATGCAAAAAGTGCATCATCCTGGCGGGCGCCGGTAATATTTCACACCAAATACCATATCTATGGGATGGAATACGCCGCGTCCCGGCGTTAGAATAAATCGTATTCCTTCATCTCCTCAAAAGTTGGCCCGCTGACGTCAGTCCGCGGGTCTTTTTTTCGGCGATCGGAATGAGGCAAGCCCTGCCCCTGCAGTAGGCAGCGTATCAGTTCAGGACGATGACGCCGGCAAGCTTGTAGGCGCCGCCGGCCTTGCTGAAAAACAGGGCCGAGCCGATCGGCAGCTTGCCCGGCGCAGCGGTCATGTCGATGGCGTAAAGGCCGTCATCGTAGACGTAAATCCCCTTGGCGTATTGATTGCATTGCAATAGATCGTTCAACATGAACGGGAGCTGCTCGGAGCCGGGCAGCGCATCCTCGCACTTGCGCGCGCCTTCGCAGATGTCGCGCCGCACCGCCAGGCCATTGGCCGCAACCAGGGTGCCGAACACGCCGGGCTGCGCCAGTTCGGGCAACAATTGGTCGGCCACACGGATATTGAAGGCGGAATCGAAATCGCGCTGGCGCAATTCGAAACGCAGGTTGCCCGAGCGGGTTTCCAGGTTCGACACGACGCGGCGCACCAGCAACACCTTTTTGTCGCTCGCGCCATACAGATTGTGCGCATTGTGCGCATGCACGGCGGTGAAGGCCTTGTCGAGCGTTGCGCCGGCCTCCTTCGGCAAGGCAATGGCGCTGCCACGATAGGTGCTGCAGTCGGCAGCCCAGGCAGATAGGCAAAACAGACCGGAAAACAACAATGGCAGATAGCGCAACGGATGCATTTTTCTGGTTCTCCCCGACTCACGGTTACAAGCGCAGTCGCACACTAGCACAATCCGCCCAGATGTTGTAGTGTGTCACAAAGAATCGGATTGACGCGCAACAGTGCCGTCCATCCCTGCCGCCGGGAGACATCCACACGGAAAGGGTCGTTTTCTTCATGGACAGACTAGAAGCCTTCAAAAGTATCGCCGCAGAAGCCGCACGCGGCGAACTGGTGTTCCCCACCAACGTCAACGCCTCACTCAAGTTGCAGCAAGCGTTGGACGATCCCGATTGCCACATGGAAGCCGCCGCGAAACTGGTGCAGGCCGAACCGCTGTTGGCCGCGCGTACCGTGGCCATCGCCAATTCGGCGGCCTACAACCGTTCGGGCGGCGAAATCACCAATGTCCGCACCGCCGTCATGCGGCTGGGCTTTCAGACGCTGCGCACGCTGGTCGCCGCGCTGGTGGTGCGCCAGTTCGGCAGCATGATCACGGCGCCGGCCTTGCGCGCCAAAGCAGCCCAGTTGTGGGAACACACGGCGCACGTGGCGGCCTTGTCCCAAGTGATCGCCAAACGCGTGACGCACGTCGATCCCGAAACGGCGATGTTCGCCGGCATCGTTCACGAAGTGGGCGGGTTTTATCTGCTCTCGCGCGCCAAGGATTTTCCCGGCCTCCTGGATGGCGATCTGGAAGACTGGGTCGAATATGGCGAAACCAAGATCGGCCGCGGCGTGCTCAAGCAATTGTCGGTGCCCGATTCGGTGACCGAAGCCGTCGAAGCGCTATGGTACGGCTTTCGCGCACTGCCGCCCGAAACGCTGGGCGATACGCTGCTCCTGGCCAACGACCTCTCCCCGGTGCCCTCGCCCTTGCAGCAACGCGCCGGCGCCACCACCGTGCAATCGGCTTCGACGATCGACTTTGTCGTGGGCGACGGCACACTCGCGAGCATACTCGAAGAGTCGGCCGAAGAAGTGCAGTCGCTGACTGCTGCGCTATTGCTTTAATTTATTGCGGCGACAAGTCCTGCAACTGCCAGCGATATTCCATCACGAATGCCGCCTGCACCGGTGTGCCGCCGCGGTACGCCGGCTTGAAACGGCAATGGATCAAGGCCTGCAACGCCGCCTGGTCGAGTTCGCGGTAACCGCTCGATTTGACGATAGCCGATCCCACCAGCGTGCCATTGGCGCCAACGGTAAACTGCATCTTGACCACGCCCTGTTCGCGACGCAGCACAGCGTCGCGCGGATAAACCGGGCGACATTGATTGCTCTCCAGAATTGCCGGCGGATCCTGTGCCGGTAAGGTCGCACCTTGCGCCGTGTGGCAGCACAGCAATGACAAGCTCACGCCCATTGCCGTAACGGCGGACAACAATTTCCTGCGGCTATCGCGTTGCACGCGAGACTGACACAACTGCTTACACATTGCCTTCCGATTCCAGTAAACTTGCCTGCCGCGTCAATCGTTGTAGACGCAAGCTTGGCGAATCAATGTTTGCCTCGCGACAGATTTTCTCATTGGACCACGACAATCGGGAGCACCACAAATGAAATTGAAACTGACCGCACTTGCCGTACTCGCCGCCGCCATTGTGCCGCTGGCGGCCCACGCCGACGTCCCCGGCGCGCATCCGGGCTACCTGCACGCCCTGACCGATCTGCGCTCCGCGCGCTGGAACCTGGAGCACCGCCCGGGCGACGCCGCCGTGTCGACACAGGAAGACGTCGCCATCAGCGAAATCGACCGCGCCATCGGCGAAGTGCAAAAGGCCGCCATGCGCGACGCCAAGGACCTCTACAACCAACCGCATGAAGACGCCAACCTCGACCGTCCCGGCCGACTGCACCATGCCGTCGAATTGCTGCAAGCCGCACACCACGACCTCGATCAGGAGGAAGACAACCCCGAGTCGCGCGGCCTGAAGCATCGCGCACTGGAGCACGTCGACCGCGCGCTTGACGCCGCACGCCACGCGATCCACGACGTCGAAAACGGCCGCTGATCCATTAGGCTCGGCACTCCGACGGGCGCTCTCCGCACGAGAGCGCCCGTTTTCATTTTGCAAAACGGTTCAGTGAACGGGGCTGAGGCTTAGCTTCGCCAATTTCTCTTCCACCGGCTTCATCCGCTCAGCCAGCATGGCGCGCAGGCGCGCCACGCGCTCCGCCCCGGCCTGTTCCGGCGTGCCGCAAGCGAAGGGCGGCTCGGGGTCGTATTCCAGGGCCAGTTGTATCATCTTCGCCGCTTCCTCGCCCGCCAGTTCCGCGGCCAGCGCGAAAGCGAAATCGATGCCCGCCGTCACGCCGCCACCCGAAATGCGATTGCGGTCGCGCACAATGCGCTGCGCCGCGGGATGCGCACCGAACTGCGTCAGATACGGCAGCCACATCCAGTGGCAAGCCGAACGATAGCCATCGAGCAGTCCCGCCGCGCCGAGCACGAGCGAGCCATTGCATACCGAGGTCACGTAGCGCGCCGTGGCGCCCGCCTCGCGCAAAAACCCCAGCGTCTCGGCGTCGTCCAACAGGTCGACAACACCGTAGCCGCCCGGCACGCACAGCACGTCGAGCGTCGGGCAATGCGCGAAATCCACTGTCGGGTTAAGCGTGAAACTCGCGTCGGTTTGCACCGGCGCCAACGACTTGGCCACCAGATGCACGCGCGCATTGGGAACGCGCGAGAGCACCTGCGCCGGACCGGTCAGATCAAGTTGCGTGACCTTGGGAAACAGCAGGAAGCCAATTTCAATGCTTTGCGTCATCATTTGCTCCTCAATGGGAAAACGCCATGGTAGGGCAATGCCAGTTTGGCACAAATGACATGCTTATAGTAAAATCTGCCAATGCCGCCCTCCTCCGCTCCCCCGACAACGCCTCATCGCGTGGCTCTCGTCACCTTCAACGGCATACAGATTCTCGACGTCGCCGGCCCTGCCTCGGTGTTCGCCGCCGCCAACGACGAAGCGGGCCGGCGGCATTACGCGGTCCATATTCTTTCGGAAGGCGGCGGGCTGATCAGCAGCAACAGTGCGATTACCATCGCCACCGAAGCCATGGCTGACTTCGCCGTCGATGCCTTCGACACCTTGCTCCTTGTCGGCGGCGACGCAGACGCCACACGCGCCCTGGCCCTGAACCGCCGGGTCGGCGCATGGATGCGCCAGTCGAGCGAGAAAGCCCAGCGTTTTGGCTCGGTCTGCACCGGCGCATTTGCCCTCGCCTCCTACGGCTTGATCGACGGGAAGCGGGTGGCTACGCACTGGTCGGGTTGCAGCGAACTGGCGCGGCTGTTCCCGCGCGTGGAGGTCGATACCAACGCCTTGTACGTCGAAGACGGCAAGGTCTGGACTTCGGCCGGCGTGACCACCGGGATCGACATGTGCCTGGAAATCGTGTCGCGCGATCTCGGTGCCGAGGTCGCCAATGCGATTGCCGAACGGCTGGTGCTGTACGCTAAACGCCCCGGCTACCAGTCGCAATTCAGCCCCGTGCTGCGCGCCCAGACGCGGGCCGACACCCCCTTTGCCAAATTGATCCAGTGGATGTCGGACAACCTGACCGAGGTGCTCGACGTGCCGCGCCTGGCCGCGTCGGTGGCCATGTCGGAGCGCAATTTCCACCGCAAGTTCACCACCGCCGTGGGCGAAACGCCGGCACGTTTCGTCGAAACGCTGCGCCTGGATCAGGTACGCCTGCTGCTTGGCACCGGCGCCTCGCTCAAGGAAATTGCCAGCCGCACCGGCTACACGACGGCGGCGCAATTATCGAAGGCCTTCGAGCGCCGTTTCGGCATGGCGCCGCTGTTGTTCCGCGAAATGCATTGCGCCAAATAGGCTTTGCATTGATGGCTGCCGCGTGGCAGCATTAGGCTTCTCATACCGTCCGAGCACCGATCGATGATGGCTCGCGTCGCCGCACAACTCGCCCCCGCATTCGCCGCCGCGCTATTGGCTGTGGCGTCAGCGTGCGCGCACGCCGATCCAAACGACAGCCTCCTGACCACCTACTCACAATATGGAGCGCGCCAGATCGACGTCGAATACGGCACACAGAAAGCATCGGGACAATTTGCTTCGAGCGCCGCAACGCTGGGACTCGGCCTCAGCATCCGCGAAAGCTGGTACAGCGAACTCTATCTGGGCTACACCCGCGACGGCGGCGGCGCCACGACATTCGATTCGGCGGCGCTGCAAAACGTCTTCGTGCTCAGCAATGGCAGCTACCCGGTCGACGTCGGCCTGTACACCGAGATCGAATACGAAAACGACCGCTCGCAAGGCTACAAGGCAGTCATCGGACCGCTATTCGAAAGCGAATTCGGCCTGACCACCGCAAACCTGAATGTCCTGTTCCACCGCAACTATGGCGCCGACGCCTACAACCCCATGCAGCTTGACTATCAATGGCAAATCAAGCGCCGCGTCAGCCCCTTGTTCGAACTCGGCGTGCAAGGTTTTGGTACGGTGGGCCAATGGAATCACTGGGCGCCGCAGGATCAGCAGGAACACCGCGTGGGCCCCGTTCTACTGGGCAAGCTGGCCCTGGACGACCAGCGCGTGATCCATTACAACACCGCCCTGCTGTTCGACGTATTCGACCATCAACATGCGGTCACCCTCCGGGCACAGGCCATTATCGGCTTTTGATTCGGCTTTTGATGCGGCTTTTGATCACCGACCTTTCATTTCCGCCACGCGCGCCAGTTGCAGCACGCCATGGCGTATCGCCGCGTTGTCGAGCGCGGAGAAACCGAGCAGCCAGCCGTCGCGCACCGGCCCCAGGTAAAGTTTGGACAAACCCGGCGTCGCAATACCCAATTGTGCCGCGCGCCGGGTATAAATGTCCTCCTTCCCCGGCGGAAGGTGCACGGCCATCTTCAGGCCACCGGCCGTGGGCAGAATGTCCAGCCAGCCACGCGTGCGCTTGTGCAACTCCTCGCGCAGCAAGTCGCGTCGGCTGTGATACAACTCGCGCATTTGGCGCAAATGCGCGGCGAAATGGCCCTCTTCGATGAAGGCCGCCGTGACCGCCTGGGTCCATTGTGTGGTGTGCCCATCCTGCACGGTGCGCGCCAAGGTAAAAGCGTCGATCAACCCTGGGGGCAAGACCAGGTAGGCCAGGCGCAGCGCCGGAAACAAGACCTTGGAAAACGTGCCGACGTAGAGCACGCGCTCATGGCGGTCCAGCCCTTGCAACGAAGGCAAGGGCCGGCCGTCATAATGATATTCGCTGTCGTAATCGTCTTCGACGATCCACGAACTGCGTTCGCGCGCCAGTTCCAGCAAGGCCATGCGCCGGGCGAGGCTCAAGCTGGCGCCGGTCGGATATTGGTGCGAAGGCGTGAGATAAATCAAGCGCGGCGCCGGGCCTGCCGCAGCCCTTTCGACGTTCATCCCTTCGCCATCGACCGGCACCGGCACCAGCTTGGCGCCGGCCGAGGCAAATGCCGTGCGTGCGCCCTCGTAGCATGGATCTTCTATCCAGACAGGATCGCCTTCGTCCGTCAGCAGGCTTGCCATCAAGGTCAGCGCTTGCTGTGAACTGGTGAGGATGAGAACCTGTTCGGCCCCGCAGCGCACGCCGCGCGATTGATTCAAATAATGCGCCACGGCTTCGCGCAAGGGTGCAAAGCCCTGGGGGTCCCCGAAGCCGAGCAGGTCGCGCCCGCACCGGCGCATGAGCCGGTTGCCGAGCTTGTGCCAGGTCTCGAGCGGAAAAGCCGCCAGGTCGGGCGCAGCGCCGGCAAAGGCTCGCAGCACGCGCGCATCGTGGCAGCCGCCGCCGGCGACGATGCCCTGGCCGCGCAGGGAGAGCCTGGCCGGACGAATCGCGGCGCGCTTCGCCGCGGGCCTGGTCTTCCATGCCGCGGCAAACGCCACGAAGGTGCCGCCGCCCACCTGGCGCCGCAAATACCCTTCGGCTTCGAGCTGGCCGTATGCGCCCTCGACCGTAACGCGCGACACGCCAAGGTCGATTGCAAGCTGGCGGCTCGACGGCAGGCGCTCGTGCTGCTTCAGGTGCCCGCTGAGCAAGGCTTGCCGAATCGCGGCGCACACCTGCTCGCGCAATGTGCGCCGCTCTTCCTTTTGCAAAGCGAACAACGACATCCAGGGCGTGGCGGCAGCCATGATTGGCCTTATTAAATTCATGAAATTGGTATCAAGTATAAGGCCAATACGCCCCTAGAATCGCCACATCGCATTTACGCAAAAGCAAAGAAACCAGCCATGTCTGACATCAAGCCCCATGCACGCGAGCTTGCGCCGCCAGAACCGGCGGCCCGCCGCAGCATCTTCCGTGCTACGCAGCACAAGTCCGCGACGCCCGCGCCCAGGGTCGGGGAATTGCTCAATGGTCTCGATTTCTGGTTGCGCAACAGCCACCCCATTTTGGTCTTATTCAAATAGAGAAATTGGTCTCATTTATAAGACCGACCTATCCTACAATCAATGTGTAGCCACTTATCAAAGGAAAGATGCCTGCCATGTCCGACATCAAGTCATGCGTACTCGAAATCACGGCGCCGCAACCAGCCGCCAGCCGCGACTTCTTCCTGTCCAAACTCGCTCTCCACACCGATGCCTGGGACGTGGCAGAAGACCTGCGAAATGGTGTGAAGGATATCGTCGTGATCGACACGCGCAGCACGGAACACTACCAGCGCGGCCACATTCCCGGCGCCATCAGCTTCCCTCACCGCACCATGAACGAAGCGAGCACGGCGCATCTCGACCGCAGCAAGACCTATGTCACCTATTGCGACGGCATAGGCTGCAATGGCTCGACCAAAGGCGCCTGCAAGCTGGCCGGCCTCGGCTTCCGGGTCAAGGAAATGCTCGGAGGGCTGGACTTCTGGCTGCGCGACGGCCACCCCGTCGCACAGGGCAACGCACCCGGTTCGCTGGTCGGCGGCATGCTGGTGGAGTGCGCATGTTGAGCGCCAGCGTGATCGTCCGCCCCATCGAGCCCTCGGACCGCAAGGCCTGGGCGTCGCTGTGGGACGGCTACAACGCCTTCTACGGCCGCAGCGGCGCGACGGCCCTGCCGCAGGCGATCACCGAAGTCACCTGGAACCGCTTCTTCGACGCCTACGAACCCGTGCATGCCCTGGTGGCCGAAAGCGAAGGGAAATTGGTCGGCCTGGTGCACTACCTGTTCCATCGCAGCACCACCCTGATCGGTTCCACCTGTTATCTGCAGGACTTGTTCACCGACCCGGCGCAACGCGGCCAGGGCGTCGGCCGGGCGCTGATCGAAGCCGTGTACGCCCAAGCGCGCGCAGGCGGCGCCGAGCGCGTATATTGGCTCACGCAAACCGGCAACAGCACCGCACGGCGCCTGTACGACCAGGTGGCGGACGAATCGGGCTTCGTGGTTTACCGCAAGGTGATCCAGAAGTAAATCCGAGGTAAATTAGAAGTAACTGAGCCCCAGCACGTCCTTCACTTCCGCAACCGTGCGCGCCGCCACCTCGCGCGCACGCGCCGTGCCCTCCTTCAACATCCGCATCACCTGGGCACGGTCGCGGCCGAACTCTTCGCGCCGCCGGCGGATCGGTTCCAGCAATTCCTGCAGGCAGGTCTCCAGCCTGGCCTTGACGCTGCTATCGGCCACCCCGCCGCGCACATAATGCGCCTTCAGCTCCGCCAACCCCGCCTTGTCGTCGTCGAAGGCGTCGAGATAGAGGAAGGCCACGTTGCCGTCGAGATGTCCGGGATCCTGCACGCGCAAGTGCAGCGGGTCGGTATAGATTTTTTTCACCGCAGCGCGGATCTCATCGGCCGTCGCGCCAAGGTTGATCGTATTGTTGAGCGACTTGCTCATCTTGGCCTTGCCGTCCGTACCCGGCAAGCGCCCGATTTCCGGCACCAGCGCCTGCGCCTCGACCAGCACCTCGCGCGCCGCAATGCGATTGACCCGGCGCACGATTTCATTGGTCTGCTCGATCATCGGCACCTGGTCCGCCCCCACCGGAACCAGCGCCGCCTTGAAGGCCGTGATGTCCGCTGCCTGGCTCGCCGGATAAGCCAGGAACCCGGCCGGGATGTCACGCTCAAACCCACGCAGGCGTATCTCTTCCTTGACCGTGGGGTTGCGTTCGAGCCGCGCCACGGTAACCAGGTTCAGATAGTAAAACGCCAGTTCCGCCAACTCCGGCACCTGCGACTGAATGAAAATGGTCGACACCGCCGGATCGATGCCGACCGCCAGATAATCGAGCGCCACTTCGACCACGTTGCGATGCACTTTATCCGTGTCATCCATGTTGTCCGTCAGCGCCTGCGCATCGGCCAGCATGACGAATTGGCGATATTCGTGTTGACAGCGCACGCGGCTGCGCAGGCTACCGACGTAGTGGCCCAGATGCAGCGGGCCGGTAGGCCGGTCGCCGGTCAGGATGACCGGCGATACTGCGCGAGATGCTGTATTGCTCATACTGTTTCCTTATTTTGCCGCACGCGGAAACAGCACGCAAAAACCAGGCTGCCCCGTCATGGCGGCATCGATTGAACGTTTGAAATGAATGAAAAGACGTAATACGATGGCCGCGAAATCAGCGGGGCCACCAATACTGGAGGGTCGAGCGCGAAGGGATGTGGGCTGGGTGTTGCATGGACAGGATTATCGCAGCAAGACAAGAGGCTGTCAAAATCGGCACTACAATAGCGAAAATATTCATCCTCTTTTTTTGCCATGAGCATACAAGGCCTGAGCCACCTGACCTTCGTCGTGCGCAACCTGGAGCGCTCGGCCGGATTGTGGCGCGATGCGCTGGGCGCGCAAGAAGTGTACGACAGCGGCCCGGCGCAATTCTCCCTCTCGCGCGAAAAATTCTTCGTGGTGGGCGGCATGTGGATAGCGTTGATGGAAGGCGAATCGCTGTCAGCGCGAAATTATCGCCACGTCGCATTCCAGGTCGATGACGCCGACATTGAAGCCTATCGCACGAGGCTGGCCGAACTCGGTGCCGAAATCCGCGAAGGCAGAGCGCGCGTGGAAGGCGAAGGGCAATCGCTGTATTTTTACGACTACGACAACCATTTGTTCGAGCTGCATAGCGGCACACTGGAACAGCGCCTGGCACGCTATGCCGCCACCTCACCGGAAACCGATCAATGAGCATCACCATCCCCAAGGAAGCGCGCGAGCAGGCCATTGCCTCGATCGAACGCTACTTCCGTGAAAACATGGAAGAGAAAATCGGCAACATTGCCGCCGGCGCCCTGCTCGGCTTCTTTCTCGACGAAATCGGCCCGCTCATCTATAACCGCGCGGTAGCCGACGTGCAGGAGCACCTGTTGACGCGCGTGCAGGACGTCGACATCGAAGTGCACGAGGACGCGTTCCAATACTGGAGCAAATTCGACCGGCCCAAACGCAAATAAGCCCGAAATATGCGGCAAACCGGCCTTCGGCCCATGGTTTCCCGCTATACTTCTGCTTGATTTTCTTTGCAGAATCTTCCCGATACTCCATCAGACTCGAAACACGCGACCGTCCATGATCTACCTGATTCTCGCCATCGTTGCCGTCATCGTCGCCGTCGTCCTGTATCAGATCGTCAAGCTGCGACGCATCGTGAGCCAAAACCGCGGGCAGTTGAGCCAACCGACCCATACCGAGATGCTGGTGGAATTGACCTTCGATGCCGACACCATCACGGCCAAATATCCCGATGGCCCGCCGATCAGCATGAAATGGTCGGACCTGACGACAGTCGGCATGGCATCCATTGATGCCGCCCCCGGCAGCCCGTCCCTGTATTGGGGCCTGCATAGCGGCAAACGCATACCAACGATCAGCTATCCCCACGGCGCCATCGGCGACAAGGAATTGCTAGCCGAATTCACCAAGCGCCTGTCCGGCTTCGACATGGAAAAAGTCATGCGGGCGGTCGGTACCACAGGTCGCGCCCATTTCCAGATCTGGTCCAAAAAGTAAGGCTTCGCTGCTCGTTTCGCCGCTCGCTTCGCTGCTCGTTTTGGCGCGCCACCGGTGGCGGGCAACAAAGTTGCGTCCCGGCGCTGCGCAAAGGCCCCGCCTCCCCCTTGAGTCGCTCGCTACAATTTCCACGGACTCTCAAAATGGAAGGCATTGCTGCCTCGATCAGTCGCTTGCGACTACCGCCATTCGTCCTTGAGCAAGCCGTAGATATTGATATCCCTGATTTCTCCTTTGCTGACATAGCGCTGGCGCAGCACACCCTCCCGGCTGAATCCCAACTGCACGATCAAATTGTTCGAAGGATCGTTGCGCGTATGAACTTCCGCTTCGAGGCGGCGTATGCCCTGAGTATGAAAGGCATGCGCGATCAAGGCCCGCAATGCCTCGCGCGCGTATCCCTGGCGCCAAAAGCGCCGGCCCAGCACATAGCCGAGGTCGGCGCGCGAACTCGCTTCCTCATATTTGAACAGCAGGCAGGTGCCAATCGCCGTGTTCGATTGGCGTTCAACGATGACGAATTGCAGCGCCACGCCGCTGTCCTGAAAACCCTTCATGCGCAGCAGCCACGCCTGGGCATCTGCCATCGAGCGCCAGCTTTCATAGGGCAGGAAACGGGTGGTCTCGTCGTCGCCGTTGACGGCAAGAAGGTCGGGTAGATCGCGCTCTTCGGCCAGGCGTATCAGGGTACGGCCGGTGAGTATCGGCGGGGGCAGCGTGAGTGGCATGTCAAGTAAGAATAGGAGAAACCTGGCTCGATACGACGCCAAGGCATCTTTCGCACTTCGGTAAGCTTTTTCCGGGTTTTCAACCCATCGTCATTGCAAGCATGGATGCGTTGCAATGGAATCTCGCCAATGGCGTCGCGGAAGCGGCGTCGATGTGGTGATGATACCGCGCCTTGCTCAGCAGACTCGCTCGGCAGCCGCGAAGACCACTCCCTAAGCAAGGGTCCAAGGAATTGCGCCCACTTTGCCGACGAAACGGCAAAGTGAGCGGCGATGCGGGGAGTGCATCGCCTTGAACTATCTGTGCAATCCCATCCACATTGGCAATGCGATAGCAGCGACAATTCCAAGGACCATGAGCACGATGCCAATCAGCGCCAGCACCCCGACAAACTTCCAGAATTTCCGCTGCTGATTCAATGCCGCTTCCATGTCCGCTGCCCGGCCATCGCTGACCAGCCTACCGATGGCCGAAGAATACTTGACGAGATACGTGGCTGGAAAAATATAGAGGAGGGCCATCAAGAGATACACTACCCCCATACCGGCGAACATCCCCTGCGGCATCCCCTTGGCGCTCTCCCCCATCATTGCACCGCCAAGTATCATCCCGATTGCGCCAATGACCATAAATGCGGCACCGATAAACATCAAAATCCCAACCATGAGCACCCAACCCTTGGTACCGCGCAAAGCGCTTACCATTTCCTCGGTCACTGCTCCCAGCTTAAAATTGTGATCAGCCAAATCCGACTGCGGTGGTGTATATGCGTCTGTCATGTGTGCCTCCCATTGAGTTAAATTTCTTTTTCTTCCCCCGGATAAGCAGGAGATTCAAGCACCTCGGCAGATAGTTCGATTTCGGCCGGCCTCGGTCACGGCTTTTCGAGCGACAATCAGCGGTCGGTGTCTCGCGCACTCGGTAGCTTATTTGAATCATATCCGCACATTGTCTCATGTCAATCTTACCACAATGAATTACCAGTAAACACTTTCTCAACCAGACGTGCAACGGCATCAAGTGATCCCTGGCAAAGGACAATGAGCAGGGTGGAGAAGACGAACAATTGCCGGCTTTTGAGCGACGCCGGGCCGCCAGTCTATTCGCAAGGATCTGCATCTTTCCGCGCACATATCGCAGAGAAGTGAATTATCGTGCGCCCCATTCTTGCTGCCATTTCAGCGAAGCAAGCCGAAATCTGCGGGACGTGAAGTCGAAGGGCCTGCTCCCTAACTTTTGCCCGCTACCCTGGTGACGGAATAGGGGGGCAGCAGAAAATCACGACCATCGAAACCACGCGTCGCATGCGTTAGCCCATGTTCGGATGTCACCACCGTGGTCAAGGCAGGTGCATACAGACTCTCCATGTTGCCCTGCCCCATTCCCGGATAGTGCAACTCGACCGGCTTGGACGAGAGGTTAAGCAGGATCCATTGGTTGTCGCGCCCCGTGAGCGCCACACCAGTCACCGAAGGATAGGAAGCCCCCGTTTTCGGATGAACCGAAGGCGACTCCGGAAACGCCAACGGCGTCGCATATTCCGCTTGCTTCAGGGCCGCGCCGATGAGTGCGTAGGCTTGTCCTGTGGCGGTCAAGTCGCCCGGCGTGGCATGGAAGGCGATGTTTTTGTTCAGGCAGGTGTCCCAATAGGCGGATGTGTTCTGAAACATCAACGAAGCAGTACTTCCCATGACGTTGTAGAGCTCGATCTGGTCGATCGAGGAGCGCGACAGGAATTGGACGGCCATCTGCGCCTGATACAGCGCTTCCAGCCAGGTGCCGGTGAAATGCGCATTCGAGGTGCAGTCCTTCAGCCCGCCAAACTCGGTGACCCAGATACGCAGCTTCGCCTTTTCGATCGGCACCACTTCGCCGGAAACGATCTTTTCCCAATCGCTGAAGACGTTGCCGAGCACCGCTTCCGGCGCCGTTCCATCCCACACGCCGCCGTCGACGATGCTGTCGTAGCGGTGCAGGGTGACCGCTTCGACCCCATGGATCTTGCCGACCACGGCACCATTCCAGGCCCCGGTACGCGCATCGCCGGAAGCTGGAATCGATGCCATGGATGCGATTCGAGCGTCGGGATAGGCGTGCTTGATCTGCGTTGACCACTCGTTCATGACCGCTGCATAATCGGCCGCCTTAGGGAAGGCGCGGTCATGGTCGGGAGAACTCCAATAGAATTCGTTTCCAAGTTCGATATCCTGCGTCGGAAGCCCCATGCCGTGCGCCGCTTCCAGCATGCGAAGCTGATCGACGATCGCTTGTTGCTGGTTTGTCTTTCCGACCAACGCATTGTTCAGCGTCATGACGTTGATGTTATAGAGTGGATAGGTTCCTGTGGCACGCGCAAGTTCGGCCAGCGCGCTCAAGCCATCCTGGGTCTTTCTCGCTTTACCTAGGGGATATACGGTTCCGGCTTGCCACTCCCAATAGTTGCCGACATCTCCGCCCGGGAAACGGATGGTTTCGATGCCGGCCGCTTTGATCGCCCGCTGCAGCTTGGGATCCTCCCAGGAGGGTACAGGATCCGAGTAGCTGTTTTCTATATTGATACCGAAGAAATGCGGCGAAACGACATGGCGCGAGCCAGCGCTCTTTGGCACAGTATCTTGGGCAACCGTAGTCGCGCAAACGGCGAACAAACCGCAAGCGGCAATTGGGGCTAACAGTGAAGCGATTTTCATATTCTCTCCGCACGTAATTGCCGGGATAGCCGAAGAAAGAATTCATAATACGCAGAAGCACCCGATGGGTGATTTGACATGCGTCGATGAGCTGCTAAGCGTAGCCTGACTCTCCTCGCTTGGAGGCGATACAAGTGGCGTTTTGCGAACTTCTGACGCGGGAATTCGAATGCGCTGCTGCAGATTGCCAACTGACCCTACTTCTATCGGATTTTTTGTCAGGTTGCTAAACGCAGCTCAGCGCACCGCAGTTGACAATGGATCGTAATTTTTTGCGTACTGGTGGATTGGCTGATTTTATTTTGCACCGTTTATTGGCGCGGTGCCGCCGTCTGCTTGGCAGTAGCAGTGTATTTCGGATCGCATTGTATTTTGAATGACTAGAACTCATTCCGTAAATAGGAACCTGTGCAAACGTGCTATTTGGGATGGCGCGCTAGGCGTGTCGCGCCGCACAGGGTGGGTCCCTGTGCAAGCGCCGGATGGCCGGCCCGCACAACGCGCGACGCCCAAATAGCACGTTCCCTCCGGGTTTTCATCAAAAAAGGCGCTGGCCGCGTTCGCTCGGGGACGCCTAGTCCTTGCTCGTAGCCCCGCTACGAGACGCGTCGCACGCCTTGCCAGCGCCTTTT
>FTKD01001697.1_pt1 | contig 56057 bp, 42 predicted proteins | sample 1658191 | NCBI WGS metagenome assembly FTKD01 (sample SAMEA3914808, study PRJEB12502) | metagenome | biome: forest; material: soil | place: Canada | collected 2011-08-03 | depth 0.3 m
GGAGGAGACAGTGTGGCCATCGTTACGCCATTCGTGCAGGTCGGAACTTACCCGACAAGGAATTTCGCTACCTTAGGACCGTTATAGTTACGGCCGCCGTTTACTGGGACTTCAATCAAGAGCTTGCACCCCATCATTTAATCTTCCAGCACCGGGCAGGCGTCACACCCTATACGTCCACTTTCGTGTTTGCAGAGTGCTGTGTTTTTATTAAACAGTCGCAGCCACCAGTTTATTGCAACCCTTTCGTCCTTCTGGCGCGAGCCAGTCAAACTACAAGGGCGTACCTTATCCCGAAGTTACGGTACCAATTTGCCGAGTTCCTTCTCCCGAGTTCTCTCAAGCGCCTTAGAATACTCATCTCGCCCACCTGTGTCGGTTTGCGGTACGGTCTCGTATGACTGAAGCTTAGAGGCTTTTCTTGGAACCACTTCCGATTGCTTCGCGAACAAGTTCGCTCGCCCCAACCCCTTGAATTACGTGCCCGGATTTGCCTAGACACCTTCTTTAAGTTAGGGACCGACTATTCCAACAGTCGGACAACCTTCCGCGATCCGTCCCCCCATCGCATCATACGACGGTGCAGGAATATTAACCTGCTTCCCATCAGCTACGCATCTCTGCCTCGCCTTAGGGGCCGACTCACCCTGCTCCGATGAACGTTGAACAGGAAACCTTGGGCTTACGGCGTGGGGGCTTTTCACCCCCATTATCGCTACTCATGTCAGCATTCGCACTTCTGATACCTCCAGCATCCTTTACAAGACACCTTCGCAGGCTTACAGAACGCTCTCCTACCATATGCTTACGCATATCCGCAGCTTCGGTGACTGGCTTAGCCCCGTTACATCTTCCGCGCAGGACGACTCGATCAGTGAGCTATTACGCTTTCTTTAAAGGATGGCTGCTTCTAAGCCAACCTCCTGACTGTTTTAGCCTTCCCACTTCGTTTTCCACTTAGCCAATCTTTGGGACCTTAGCTGGCGGTCTGGGTTGTTTCCCTCTTGACGCCGGACGTTAGCACCCGACGTCTGTCTCCCAAGCTCGCACTCATCGGTATTCGGAGTTTGCAATGGTTTGGTAAGTCGCGATGACCCCCTAGCCATGACAGTGCTCTACCCCCGATGGTGATACTTGAGGCACTACCTAAATAGTTTTCGGAGAGAACCAGCTATTTCCAAGTTTGTTTAGCCTTTCACCCCTACCCACAGCTCATCCCCTAATTTTTCAACATTAGTGGGTTCGGACCTCCAGTGCGTGTTACCGCACCTTCATCCTGGCCATGGGTAGATCACTTGGTTTCGGGTCTACACCCAGCGACTGTCGCCCTGTTCGGACTCGATTTCTCTACGGCTTCCCTATTCGGTTAACCTCGCCACTGAATGTAAGTCGCTGACCCATTATACAAAAGGTACGCAGTCACCCCTTGCGAGGCTCCTACTGTTTGTATGCACACGGTTTCAGGATCTATTTCACTCCCCTTCCGGGGTTCTTTTCGCCTTTCCCTCACGGTACTGGTTCACTATCGGTCGATATCGAGTATTTAGCCTTGGAGGATGGTCCCCCCATGTTCAGACAGGATTTCTCGTGTCCCGCCCTACTTGTTGCAAGCCTAGTACCACAACTGACATTTCGTGTAAGGGGCTATCACCCTCTATGGCGGCCATTTCCAGGACCTTCCACTATGTCTGCTGCTATCACTTGCGGCTGTTCCCATTTCGCTCGCCACTACTTTGGGAATCTCGGTTGATTTCTTTTCCTGCAGCTACTTAGATGTTTCAGTTCGCCGCGTTCGCTTTGCAACCCTATGTATTCAGGTTGCAATGACCTTAAAGGCCGGGTTTCCCCATTCGGAAATCTACGGATCAATGCGTGTTTGCTCGCTCCCCGTAGCTTATCGCAAGCTACTACGTCCTTCATCGCCTGATATCGCCAAGGCATCCACCATGTGCACTTATTCACTTGTCCCTATAACGTTAGCTTCTCTTGCGAGAGGCCCTGACTCGTTATAAGGGTCTAACTGAGTTTTGTGTTCGCCGTATCCAAAGCAGATCGTATTTACTACTTGAGATCACTTTAAATACTTTTGGTTGATACAATCACACCCAATCAAATCTTTTACTTACCGATGTCTCGGCTCGCTCCAGAATTGACGAATATAATCACAATCTTTACTTCTTCCAAATTGTTAAAGAACGAACAGCTTATTAAAGCTTTTGACCTTTCAAGGCCAAACAAAAACCAACTCGATGACCGCTTCGCGATCATCGAATTCGCTTTCGTTTGAACTTGGTGGAGGTTGACGGGATCGAACCGACGACCCCCTGCTTGCAAAGCAGGTGCTCTCCCAGCTGAGCTAAACCCCCCAGGGTGGTCAAACAAAAGTACAACCCTACTTTTGTTTGGATCAATCACCTAAAAATCGCTGGCAGAGCCAGTCGATTTCTAGCCGAACAAACCACGAAACACCATACAACCTTGTCTGGTGGTGGGTCTGGTTGGGCTCGAACCAACGACCCCCGCGTTATCAACACGGTGCTCTAACCAACTGAGCTACAGACCCATACGGATCAGTACCTAGTCGCAGGCTCACGCCTTTCGACATTCACTGTTCTTCTAACCAACAACCGATAAGCGTGGACACTCAACTTCTGTGCGTACTCTAGAAAGGAGGTGATCCAGCCGCACCTTCCGATACGGCTACCTTGTTACGACTTCACCCCAGTCACGAATCCTACCGTGGTAAGCGCCCTCCTTGCGGTTAAGCTACCTACTTCTGGTAAAACCCGCTCCCATGGTGTGACGGGCGGTGTGTACAAGACCCGGGAACGTATTCACCGCGACATGCTGATCCGCGATTACTAGCGATTCCAACTTCATGGAGTCGAGTTGCAGACTCCAATCCGGACTACGATACACTTTCTGGGATTAGCTCCCCCTCGCGGGTTGGCGGCCCTCTGTATGTACCATTGTATGACGTGTGAAGCCCTACCCATAAGGGCCATGAGGACTTGACGTCATCCCCACCTTCCTCCGGTTTGTCACCGGCAGTCTCATTAGAGTGCCCTTTCGTAGCAACTAATGACAAGGGTTGCGCTCGTTGCGGGACTTAACCCAACATCTCACGACACGAGCTGACGACAGCCATGCAGCACCTGTGTTACGGTTCTCTTTCGAGCACTTCCACCTCTCAGCAGAATTCCGTACATGTCAAGGGTAGGTAAGGTTTTTCGCGTTGCATCGAATTAATCCACATCATCCACCGCTTGTGCGGGTCCCCGTCAATTCCTTTGAGTTTTAATCTTGCGACCGTACTCCCCAGGCGGTCTACTTCACGCGTTAGCTGCGTTACCAAGTCAATTAAGACCCGACAACTAGTAGACATCGTTTAGGGCGTGGACTACCAGGGTATCTAATCCTGTTTGCTCCCCACGCTTTCGTGCATGAGCGTCAATCTTAGCCCAGGGGGCTGCCTTCGCCATCGGTATTCCTCCACATATCTACGCATTTCACTGCTACACGTGGAATTCTACCCCCCTCTGCCAGATTCTAGCCATACAGTCACAAATGCAGTTCCCAGGTTAAGCCCGGGGATTTCACATCTGTCTTGTATAACCGCCTGCGCACGCTTTACGCCCAGTAATTCCGATTAACGCTTGCACCCTACGTATTACCGCGGCTGCTGGCACGTAGTTAGCCGGTGCTTATTCTTCAGGTACCGTCATTAGAACCAGGTATTAACCAGTCCCGTTTCGTTCCTGACAAAAGTGCTTTACAACCCGAAGGCCTTCTTCACACACGCGGCATTGCTGGATCAGGGTTGCCCCCATTGTCCAAAATTCCCCACTGCTGCCTCCCGTAGGAGTCTGGGCCGTGTCTCAGTCCCAGTGTGGCTGGTCGTCCTCTCAGACCAGCTACTGATCGTCGCCTTGGTAGGCTTTTACCCTACCAACTAGCTAATCAGATATCGGCCGCTCCAGGAGCGAGAGGTCTTGCGAGCCCCCCCTTTCATCCTTAGATCGTATGCGGTATTAGCGTAACTTTCGCTACGTTATCCCCCACTCTAGGGCACGTTCCGATATTTTACTCACCCGTTCGCCACTCGCCGCCAGGGTTGCCCCCGCGCTGCCGTTCGACTTGCATGTGTAAGGCATGCCGCCAGCGTTCAATCTGAGCCAGGATCAAACTCTTCAGTTTAATCTCTGTGGTTGGCATTTCTGCCTGTCCCTTTTTACAGGGACCGCTCACTCAAAATACTGACAAGGCCGGTTCTTTCGAACCTTCCTATCTTTACTTCTTGTGAGCACTTCAATGTTTCGAGCTTTCGATACTTCCGTCCGAAGACTTCCGTTTCGCGCACTCCATCAAGTGCCCACACTTATCGGTTGTTTGTTGTTAAAGAACTTGGCCTTTCCAACGTCGCCGCGCTCACATTTACTGTTGCGCCACTTCGCTTTTGCCGCCGTCAAATCGTTTTGTTTGTCAGCAGCAGAGAAACGAGATTATGAAGCTTCTTTCCTTTCTCGTCAACTACTTTTTGCAGAATTTTTCGATCAACTTCCGATCTTTCCTGCTCAAGTAACCAACCCGCTTCACCACCTGTACCGCTTCTCTTCCCCGTCTTGCTGCGCGTCTTTTTCGTCGCGTTGCTTAACGGGAGCCGAACTATAGCAAGCCTCAACTGCCCTTGGCAAGCACTTTTCGGAAAATATTTTGAATATCGTTTACTTGATTTTCGCGGCGTGTTCTGGCAACCGCGCGCAGGCACATTTCTGGTATTGGGAAGACAGTATTGTTGTCGGCCCGCTTCAGAGTGTAGGGTGGGCGCAATCCAGCAATGCATAGGGTTACGCCTTCGCGACACTGGTGGGTTGCACCCACCCTACACCAGCCGTTGCCTCAAGCCATCAGGCAGCCAGGGCCTTGTTGATGACTTCGTGCACGTCGCGTGACAGCTTGGCGGTCTTGGCGACCTTGCGCAGCGCTGCTTCCATCTGCTTCTGCTGGGTCGGCACGTATTTGCGCCAGCGGTCGAGGCTGCGCGCCAGGCGTGCGGCCACCTGCGGATTGAGCGCATTCAGGGCGATGACTTGCTCGGCCCAGAAGGCATAGCCGCTACCGTCGATTGCATGGAAGCGCGAGGCATTGGCATTGCAGAAGGAAAACAGCAGGCTGCGTGCGCGGTTGGGGTTTTTCAGCGTGAAGGCCGGGTGCTTCATCAAGCTGCGGACGCGCGCTACGTCGGTGGTGTGCGCAGCGCCTTGCATCATGAACCACTTGTCGATCACGAGGGCATCACCGGCGAACTCCTGGTAGAAGCCTTCCAGCGCGGCGTCGCGACCCGGTGCGCTGCTGTTGACCAGGGCTGCCAGGGCCGCGAGGCGGTCGGTCATGTTATTGGCGTTGTCATATTGCGTCTGGGCCAATGCCTGCGCCTTGGCATCGTCGAGTTCGACCAGATAGGACAGCGCCAGGTTCTTCAAGCCGCGCTTGCCGGCCGATTTGGCGTCGGGGCTGTAGGCGCCGGGCGTCTGGTAGGCGGCATGGGCGCGCTCGAAATCGGCGCGCAGGCTCTCGGCCAGCGATTTGCGCACGAAGCGGCGCGCGGTGTAGATGGCTTGCGGATCGATCGCGTCCATTTGCTCGGCGATCATGGTTTCCGATGGCAGGGTCAACGCCACTTCGCGGAAGGACGGGTCGAGCTTGTCGTCGTTCAGGATGGCGCGGAAGGACTTGGCCAGCGCTTGATCCAGTTGCAGGGTTTCGCCCTTTTGCGCCGCGGCGGTCAATGCCAGCAGGCGGCGCATTGCGAGGCGCTGGCCGGCTTCCCAGCGGTTGAACGGGTCACTGTCGTAGGCCATCAGGAAGGCCAGTTCGGCATCGCTATATTCATATTTCAACGTGACCGGCGCGGAAAAGTCGCGCAAGAGCGAGGGCACGGGCGCGTCAAGAATGTCGGCGAAGACGAAGCTCTGCCTGGCTTCGCGCAATTCCAGCACTTGCGTGGCCTTGGCCGCGCCCGCACTGCCTTGCAGGCGCAAGGGCATGTCGCGGCCAAGGCCGTCGAGCAGGCCGACGGCTACCGGGATGTGGAACGGCAGCTTTTCAGGCTGGCCGGGCGTGGCGGGGCAGGATTGGGCCAAGGTCAGGGTGTAGGTTTTCTGCGCGGCATCATAATGCGCCTCAACCGTCACGATCGGTGTGCCGGCCTGGCTGTACCAGCGCTCGAATTGCTTAAGGTCGGCGCTGTTGGCGTCCGCCATGGCGGCGCGGAAGTCGTCGCATTCGACGGCATGGCCGTCGTGACGCTGAAAATACAGGTCCATGCCCTTGCGGAAGCCCTCGCGGCCAAACAAGGTCTGGTACATGCGCACGACTTCGGCGCCCTTTTCATAGACCGTGACGGTGTAGAAGTTGTTGATCTCGACGTAAGAGTCGGGCCGCACCGGATGCGCCATCGGGCCGGCATCCTCCGGGAATTGCGCCTGCCGCAGCACGCGCACGTCTTCGATGCGCTTGACGGCCCGGCCACTGTCGCTGCCGACCATGTCGGCCGAGAATTCCTGGTCGCGGAATACGGTCAGGCCTTCCTTGAGCGACAGCTGGAACCAGTCGCGGCAGGTGACGCGGTTGCCGGTCCAGTTGTGGAAGTATTCATGGCCGACCACGGATTCAATGGCGGCGTAGTCGTTGTCGGTGGCGATGCGCGGGTTGGCCAGCACGTATTTGGTGTTGAAGATGTTCAAACCCTTGTTTTCCATCGCGCCCATGTTGAAGTCGCCGACGGCGACGATCATGAAGCGGTCCAGGTCCAGTTCCAGGCCGTAGCGCTGTTCGTCCCAGCGGATGCTGTTTTTCAGCGATTCCATGGCGTGCTGGGTCTTGTCGAGGTTGCCTTCTTCGACCCAGACTTGCAGCAACACTTCACGACCCGAGGCGAGCTTGAATTTTTCTTCCTGGCAAACGAGGTTGCCGGCCACCAGGGCGAACAAGTAGGACGGTTTCTTGAACGGGTCTTCCCACTTGGCGTAGTGGCGGCCGTCGCCCAGGTCGCCCTCTTCGATCAGGTTGCCGTTGGACAGCAGCACCGGGAAGCGCGCCTTGTCGGCGCGCAGCATGACGGTGTACTTGGCCATGACGTCGGGCCGATCCGGGAAATAGGTGATCTTGCGGAAGCCTTCGGCTTCGCATTGGGTGAAGAAGTTACCGCTGGAAACGTACAAACCCATCAATGAAGTGTTCTTGTCGGGCCGGATCAGGGTTTCGATTTCCAGCACCGCTTCATCGGGCGCATCGGGGATTTCCAGCACGCCATCAACTACACGATAGGCTCGCTTGCCCAGCGGTTTGCCGTTCATGCGCAACTGCACAAGTTCGAGTTCTTCGCCGTGCAGTTCGATGCTGCGGCTCTTCGAATCCGGATTGCGGCGCATCGTCAGGCGCGCCGCGACGCGCGTGGCCGCGGGTTCGAGATCGAAGCCGAGTTCGACGGTGTCGATGATGAAGCTGGGGACGGTGTAATTCTTGCGGTAGATCGCTTGGGGGGTATCGGTACGCATCATGGTTTTTTTGGGGACGCCTGATAGACGGTCAAAAACGGGTCAGGCGGCCATTTTACCAATGTGCGCCAGCCGGGTTCAAAATCGCCAAAACTCTATGGAAGAAGGATTGTCGAACCTGTCGTTTTACGTGCTTCGAGGTCGCGGTGCGCCTGTGCCACATCTTGCAGTGCGTAGCGTTGATTGACCGCAATTTTCACCTTGCCGCTTTCGACCACGTCGAACAGGTCCGCCGCCATGGTGTCGAGTTCTTCGCGGCTGGCGGCATAACTGAACAAGGTCGGGCGTGTGATGAAGAGCGAGCCGCGCGAAGCCAGTTCGTTCAAGCCGAACGGCGGCACCGGGCCGGAAGCGCTGCCGTAACTGACCATTAGCCCCAAGGGCGAGAGGCAGTCGAGCGAATTGATGAAGGTGTCCTTGCCGATCGAATCGTACACCACGGGCACGCCACGGCCAGCCGTGATTTCCTTGACGCGTGCGACGAAATCCTCGGTGTTGTAATTGATGACGTGGGTGCAGCCGTTGGCGCGCGCCAGGGCGGCTTTTTCTTCCGAACCGACCGTGCCTATCATGGTCACGCCGAGCGCCCTGGCCCACTGGCAGGCGATCAGGCCGACGCCGCCGGCGGCGGCATGGAACAGGATGGTTTCACCCCCCTTCAAGGGAAAGGTGCGGCGAAAAAGGTATTGCACCGTCAAGCCTTGCAACATCATGGCGGCGGCCGTTTCGAAATCGATCGAATCGGGCAGGCGCACCAGGTTGGCCGCGGGCATGACGCGCGCCTGGGCGTAGGCGCCGGGCGGACGTCCTGCATAAGCCACGCGGTCGCCGACGGCGACATGGGTCACACCCGCGCCGATGGCTTCGACCGTGCCGGCAGCTTCCATGCCGAGGCCGGCGGGCAAAGGTTGCGGGTAGAGGCCGGTGCGGAAATAGACGTCGATGTAGTTGAGGCCGCAGGCCGCTTGCTTGATGCGCACCTCGCCCGGACCGGGCTCGCCGACTTCGACATCGACCCATTGCATGACTTCGGGACCGCCGGTTTCGAATAATCGTATCGCCTTGGTCATGCCGGTCTCCGTAAGATTAATGTCCGCGCGCGTGCTGCTCCGTTTGGAGTTGCGACAGCAGGAGGCGCGCCGACGAGCTATTGGTTGCGCAGGGCACGTCGTGCACGTCGCAGCAGCGAACCAGCGCATTGATGTCGGGTTCGTGCGGTTGCGGCGTCATCGGGTCGCGCAGGAAGATCACGCAATCGACCTTCCCTTCCGCCAATTGTGCACCGATTTGCAAATCGCCGCCGAACGGGCCGGAGAGCATGCGCTCGACCGTCAGGCCGACTTCATCTGCCAGGCGCTTGCCGGTGGTGCCGGTTGCCAGCAAGGTGCATTGACGCAGGTAATTCGCGTAGTCGGCGGCCAGGGCCACTATTTCATCCTTCTTCTTGTCGTGCGCGATCAGCGCGATGCGTTTTTTCACGCCATCCCCTATCGAGTGGTTTGGAAATTCAATCTTGCATCATGTGGCCGAGTTTGTCGGCCTTCGTCGTGAGGTACTTTTCATTGTGCGGATTACGCCCCACGACGATGGATACGCGCTCGGCCACCACCACGCCCATTGCTTCAAGGGCGTTGATCTTGCGCGGATTGTTCGTCATTACCTTGAGCGAGGCGATGCCGAGTTGCTTCAACATCGGGTAGCACATGCTGTAATTGCGCTGGTCGGCGGCAAAACCGAGCTCCTGGTTGGCTTCCACGGTATCGGCCCCGGCTTCCTGCAGACGATAGGCATGGATCTTGTTGACCAGGCCGATGCCGCGTCCTTCCTGGCGCAGGTAGAGCACGACGCCGCGCCCTTCCTTGGCCACGGCGCGCAAGGCGGCTTCGAGCTGTTCGCCGCAATCGCAGCGTTGACTGAATAGCACGTCGCCGGTCAGACATTCGGAATGCAGCCGCGCCAGCACGGGCTGGCCGTCGGCGACGTCGCCCAAGGTCAGCGCCAGGTGTTCCTTGCCGGTGGATTGTTCAACGAAGGCGTGCAATTGGAAAGTCGCCCAGGGTGTCGGCAGCTTGCAGGGTGCGACGTAGAGCATATCATGGCCGATCGGCGCGTCGGCGATGTCGCCTTCTTGCAAAAACATGGTGAGTCTCACGTTCGATAATCAGTTAGGTTAACATATTTGGGTACGGGGAATGATTTCGCAAGTACACTTGCGAATCCGTCGGGCGACCCTATATGGGTGCCAGCTTTCCAGCGCCTAACCGCCATTACGAGCAAAAGACAATGCAGAAATTAATGCTATTGCTGCAACAATATGGACTATTGATCCTGTTCGGCAATGTCTTGCTGGAGCAACTTGGCTTGCCGATTCCCGCCGTGCCGGTGCTGGTGGTGGCCGGGGCGCTGGCCGCCATCGGCAAGCTGTTCTGGCTCGAATGCATTGCTGTGGCGCTGTTTGCCTGCCTGCTTTCCGACTTCATCTGGTATTCGGCGGGCCGGCGTTATGGCAGCCGGATCCTGAAAGTGCTGTGCCGCATCTCGATCTCGCCCGACTATTGTGTGAGCCAAACCGAGGACACCTTCAACCGCTGGGGTCCGAAATCGATGATTGTGGCCAAGTTCGTGCCGGGCTTTTCCACCATTGCCCCGCCGATGGCCGGGGCGATGGGCACGTCGCGCGAGCGCTTCCTGGTCTATGCGCTGTCCGGTGGCCTGCTCTGGACCGGCACGTTCATGGGCCTGGGTGCGATCTTTCACGACAGCATCGACGATATCTTGAACTTCCTTTCGACCATGGGCGTGACGGCGCTGGGAATCATCGGTGTCGTCTTCGGCCTGATCGTGGGCGTCAAGTTCTATGAAAGGCGCCGCTTCTACAAGGCCTTGCGCATGGCGCGCATCACGGTGCGGGAATTGAAGGACTTGATCGACGGCGGCCACGAACCTTTGATCGTCGATGCCCGCAGCCGCACGGCGCAGCAGATGGAGCCGGCCATACCGGGCGCCTTGCTCTACAATCGCGAGGCGCCGGGCGACGTGTTCCTCGACATTTCGCGCGAACGGCCCATCATCGTTTATTGCAGTTGCCCCAATGAAGCGACCGCTGCGGTGGTGGCCAAGCAGTTGATCGGCCATGGGTTCCGCGAGGTGCGGCCGCTGATCGGCGGGCTTGACGCGTGGAACGACATGCATGCCGACAGGCCCGTTGCAGAACCGCCTCTAGAAGCGGCAGCCGGCTAAATCCCCACTTGCAATGTGGTAAAATCATCGACCTCCTGAACGGGGCCGAGGCAAGCCTTTTCGCCCCCTGTTCGAGCATGTCAAACACACCACCCGGGAAAGATTCGTCATGGCTGGACACAGCAAATGGGCCAACATCAAGCATAAGAAAGCCGCAACCGATGCCAAGCGCGGCAAGATCTGGACGCGCCTGATCAAGGAAATCACGGTGGCGGCTCGCATGGGCGGCGGCGACATCAGCGCCAACCCGCGCCTGCGCCTGGCGGTGGAAAAAGGCGCCGACGCCAATATGCCCAAAGACAATGTGCAACGCGCGATCCAACGCGGCACGGGCGGCCTCGATGGCGCCAATTACGAAGAAATCCGCTACGAAGGCTATGGCATCAACGGCGCGGCCATCATCGTCGATTGCATGACCGACAACCGCGTCCGTACCGTGGCCGAAGTGCGCCATGCGTTTTCCAAGTTCGGCGGCAACATGGGCACCGAGGGTTCGGTGGCTTTCCTGTTCAAGCACTGCGGCCAACTGTTTTTCGCGCCCGGCACCGATGAAGACAAGATCATGGAAGCTGCGCTCGAAGCCGGCGCCGAAGACGTGGTCACCGATGATGAAGGCGGTATTGAAGTGCTCACGCCGCCGCACGACCTGTCCACCGTCAAGGACGCGCTGGAAAAGGCCGGCTTCAAATCCGAAGTCGCCGAGGTAGTGATGAAGCCGGAAACTGAAACCGTCTTCACCGGCGACGACGCGGTGAAGATGCAAAAGCTGCTCGACGCGCTGGAAAACCTGGACGACGTGCAGGAAGTATTCTCCAACGCTGTGATCGATCTGTAGGTCTGCAAGCTCATACGCTCATGAAAATTCTGGTCATCGGTTCAGGCGGCCGCGAACACGCCCTGGCTTGGAAAATTGCCCAATCGGAGCGCATCCAGATGGTCTATGTGGCGCCGGGAAACGGCGGCACGGCGCAGGACGCGCGCTTGAAGAATGTGCCGATCACCGACCTGCAGGCACTGGTCGAGTTTGCCAGGAATGAACACATCGCGCTGACCGTGGTCGGCCCCGAAGCCCCCTTGGCGGCCGGCGTGGTGAATGCCTTCCGCGAGCATGGCTTGAAGGTGTTCGGCCCGACCCGGGAAGCGGCACAGCTTGAAAGCTCGAAGGATTTCGCCAAGGCATTCATGAAGCGCCACGCCATCCCGACCGCCGAATACCAGACCTTTTCCGACGTGAAGGCGGCGCACGCCTACATCGACGAAAAGGGTGCGCCCATCGTGATCAAGGCCGATGGCCTGGCCGCCGGCAAGGGCGTGGTGGTGGCGATGACACTGGCCGAGGCGCATGAAGCGATCGACATGATGCTGTCGGACAATCGCCTGGGCGACGCCGGTGCGCGCGTGGTGATCGAGGAATTTTTGGCCGGCGAGGAAGCCAGCTTCATCGTCATGGTCGATGGCAAGAATATTTTGCCGCTGGCCACCAGCCAGGACCACAAGCGCCTGAAGGACGACGACCAGGGCCCGAACACGGGCGGCATGGGCGCTTATTCGCCGGCGCCCATCGTCACGCCGCAACTGCATGCGCGCGTGATGCGCGAGATCATCATCCCGACCGTGCAGGGCATGGCCAAGGATGGCATTCCTTTCACCGGCTTCCTCTATGCCGGGCTGATGATTGACGACCGTGGCAATCCCAAGACGCTGGAATTCAATTGCCGCATGGGCGACCCTGAAACGCAGCCCATCATGGCGCGCCTGAAAACCGATTTCGTCACCGTGGCCGAGCATGGCATCAATGGCACGCTCGACACCATCGAACTCGAATGGGACCGCCGCACCGCGCTGGGCGTGGTGCTGGCCGCCGCCGGCTATCCGGATTCGCCGCGCAAAGGGGATGTGATCACCGGCATCCCGGCCGAGACTGCCGATTGCGTGACCTTCCATGCCGGCACGACCTTTGCCGACGGCAAGCTCACGGCCTCAGGCGGACGCGTATTGTGCGTGGTCGGCCTGGGCGATAGCGTCAAGATGGCGCAAGGCCATGCCTACCAGGCGATCGAGCATATCCATTTCGAAGGCATGCAATACCGCCATGACATCGGCTGGCGTGCCATCAAGCGCCGCGCCTGATCAACCCGGCATGGGAGCTTCGCTCCCATGCCTTCTCCCCTTCCTTCATCGTGACCTCCATTCCCAGTTCCGCTCCCGCCGTCAAAACCTATCTGGAAGGCTTGCAGCAGCGTATCGTTGCGGCGCTGGAACAGGTGGATGGCCAATCCTTCGCGACGGATTCCTGGCAGCGTGCCGAGGGCGGCGGCGGGGTCTCGCGCGTGATCGAAGAGGGCAATGTATTCGAGCGCGGCGGGGTCAATTTTTCGCACGTGCTCGGCAAGAGCCTGCCGCCTTCGGCAGCGGCCAACCGGCCCGGCATCGCGGGACGCGCGTGGGAGGCGATGGGCGTGTCGCTGGTGCTGCACCCGCGTAACCCTTATGTGCCAACGGTGCACATGAACGTGCGCTTCTTCAATGCGACGGCGGAAGGCCAGGACCCGGTATGGTGGTTCGGCGGCGGCATGGATTTGACGCCTTATTACGGCAATGCCCAGGATGCGCAACACTTCCACCGCACTTGCCGCGATTCCTTGGCACCTTTTGGCGCCGATCTGCACCCGCGCTTCAAGCGCTGGTGCGATGAATATTTCTTCCTCAAGCACCGCAACGAGCCGCGTGGTGTGGGCGGCATCTTTTTCGACGATTACAATGACGCCGGCTTCGAGCAAAGCTTTGCGTTGCAGCAAAGCGTGGGCGACAGCTTCCTGGACGCCTATCTGCCGATCGTGGAACGGCGCAAAGACTTGCCCTATGGCGAACGCGAGCGCGACTTCCAGGCTTACCGGCGTGGGCGTTACGTTGAATTCAATCTGGTGTTCGACCGCGGCACCTTGTTCGGCCTGCAATCGGGCGGGCGTACCGAATCGATCCTGATGTCGATGCCGCCCATCGTCAAATGGCGCTATGACTGGAAGCCCGAACCGGGCAGCGCCGAGGCGCGGCTATATTCGGACTTCCTGGTGCACAAGGATTGGCTGTGATCGGTGGCAGGCGTTGCGTCGCGGTGCTGGGCGGCACGTTCGACCCCATCCACAACGGGCATGTTGCGTTGGGCAAACACTTTACCCATGTCTTGCAAGCCGAGGAATTGCGCATCCTACCGGCTGGCAATCCCTGGCAAAAGGCGCCCTTGCATGTCGATGCGACGCACCGCGTGGCCATGATCAGTTGCGCTTTCGACACGGAAACCTTGCCCGTCACCATTGACCAACAGGAAATCCGGCGCCACACTGCGACTTATACGGTCGATACGCTGAAAAGCCTGCGCGAGGAATTGGGGCCGGACGTGGCCATTGCCTTCCTGCTCGGCGCCGATCAATTGCAGCACTTGAACACTTGGCACGATTGGCAACGATTGTTCGATTACGCCCATCTTTGCGCCGCGGCGCGCCCCGGTTTCACGCTCGACGCGAGCCATGTCCCGCCCGAGGTGGCGGCAGAATTTACCAAACGCCTGGTGGCGCCTGAGCAGATCCGCAGCCAGGCCGCCGGACTGACCTACCTGGCGCCCGACTTGGCCATCGACGTCTCAGCGACGGCCATCCGCGAGGCGCTGCAACGCGGCGAACACCCTGCCGGCTTGCCGGCCAAGGTGCTGCACTATATTCACACACACCAACTTTATAAGAACTGAATGGATATCAAGAAACTGCAAGCCGTCGTGATTGACGCCCTGGAAGACGTAAAAGCCCAGGAAATCCGCGTGTTCGACACGACCCACTTGACCAGCCTGTTCGAGCGCATCGCCGTCGTTTCCGGCACGTCGAACCGCCAGACCAAGGCGCTCGCCTCCTCGGTGCGCGAAAAGGTCAAGGAAGCCGGCGGCCACGTGCTCAGCGTCGAAGGCGAAGACACCGGCGAATGGGTGCTGGTCGATCTGGGTGACATGATCGTCCACATCATGCAGCCCGCGATTCGCGCCTACTATCGCCTGGAAGAAATCTGGGGCGAAAAGGAAGTCAAGTTCGGCGCGGCCAAGCGCACGGCCAGGAAATCGGCCTCGCCCAGCACCGAAGACGAAGACAAACCGAAGAAGGTCGTCAAGCGCCACATCACCGCCAGCCAGACCACGGTGGACGATACGCCAAAGCCGGCACGCAAGCCGCGTACGCCCAAGGCCGACGGCGCCGCCCCCGCCAGGAAGAAGGCAGCACCCAAGACGCCTGCCGGCAAGACCGTCAAGGTCGCTGCCACCAAGAGCAGCGGCGCAAAAAAGGCCCCGGCCAAGCGCAAGAGCGCGGCTTAAGCTCAAGCCAGGGTCAAGCTCAGCCCGATGCAACTCGTCATTGCCGCGGTCGGCCACAAGATGCCGGCCTGGATCGAATCGGGCTTCAATGAATACGCCAAGCGCATGCCGCCGGAGTGCCGCATCATCTTGAAGGAAATCAAGCCGATCGAACGCTCCGACAGCAAGACGGCCGAGACCGTGATGCGCGGCGAGCGCGCCAGGATCGAAGCGGCGTTACCCAAGGGTAGTCGCATCGTGGCACTCGACGAGCGTGGAAAAGACCTCACCACGATGCAACTGGCGCAATTGCTGACCCAATGGCGCCAGGATGGGCGCGACGTGGCCTTCGTCATCGGCGGCGCCGATGGGCTTGATGCCGAGTTCAAGGCACAGGCCGACCTGCAAGTGCGTATTTCCAGCCTGACACTGCCGCACGGCATGGTACGCGTGCTTTTGGCCGAGCAGCTTTACCGCGCCTGGTCGATTACGCAAAACCATCCGTATCACCGCGTATAGCAAGCCACGGCTGAGCAAATCGTAGGGTGGGTGCAACCCACCAGGCGCGTCGAATATCTTTCTTTAAACGCTGGTGGGTTGCACCCACTCTACCGGACTGTACATCCTTAACCCGTCATTCCCGTGAAAACGGGAATCCACTTTAAAACCCTCGACGGAGGCGTTATGGATCCCCGTTTTCACGGGGATGACGGATGTAAATAGGATGGTGCGCAATTTCACTTCGTGCCACTTGAACCGGCCAGCGGTACCTACATCAGGCCGTTCTAGGCTATGCTTGCAGCATGGTTCCGAATGCGCAAAAAATCTATCTTGCTTCGAAAAGTCCGCGCCGCCGCGAGTTGCTGCGCCAGATCGGGGTGCAGTTCGAGTTGCTGATGCTGCGCGAACAAGCGCCGCGCGGCCCCGATGTGACCGAGGAAGTCTTGCCCGGCGAAGTGGCGCGCGATTACGTGGCGCGTGTGACTTGCGAAAAAGCCGCGTGCGCTGCGCGCATGATGCAAGTGCGCCGCCTGCCGCCGCATCCCATCCTGACGGCCGACACCACGGTTGTGGTTGACGGCACGATACTGGGCAAACCCGCCGACGCCATCGAAGCGACAGCGATGCTGCGCGCGCTGTCGGGCCGCAGCCATGAGGTGCTGACTTCGATCGCGCTGTCGCACGGCGACGAGTTGATCCAGGTCACGCAATGTTCCGAAGTCGAATTCGCCGCGCTGTCCGACGAGGATATCGCCGCCTATTGCGCCAGCGGCGAACCGTTCGACAAGGCCGGCGGATACGGCATACAAGGCGCCGCCGCGACCTTCATCGCGCGCATCGCCGGCAGCTATACCGGCATCATGGGCCTTCCCTTATTCGAAACCGCACAACTGCTGAAGCAGGCAGGAATAAAAACACTATGAGTGAAGACATTCTGATCAACATCACGCCGCAGGAGACGCGCGTGGCCTTGATCCTGCAAGGCGCAGTCCAGGAATTGCACATCGAGCGCACGCTTTCGCGCGGCATGGCCGGCAACATCTACCTCGGCAAGGTGGTGCGCGTGCTGCCCGGCATGCAATCGGCCTTCATCGACATCGGCCTGGAACGCGCTGCCTTCCTGCATGTGGCCGATATCTGGGAAGCCAAGCCGCACGACGGCAATGGCCAAACCAATCCGAATGGTGCGCCGATTCCCATCGAGCGATTGCTGTATGACGGGCAAGCGCTGACGGTGCAGGTGGTCAAGGACCCGATCGGCACCAAGGGTGCGCGGCTGTCGACGCAAATCTCGATTGCCGGCCGCATGCTGGTCTACCTGCCGCAGGATTCGCACATCGGCATCTCGCAACGGATCGAGAACGAAGCCGAACGTGAAGCGCTGCGCGCCAAGGTGCAAAAGCTGATGCATCCCGACGAAAAAGGCGGCTTCATCATTCGCACCATGGCCGAGGATGCGACCGATGCCGATCTCGCAGCCGATGTGGAATACCTGCGCAAGACCTGGGCCACGATCACCCAGCAAGCCAAGACGCGCCCGGCGCCGGCGCTGCTCTATCAAGACCTGAGCCTGGCGCAGCGCGTGCTACGCGATTTCGTCAACGATGAAACCTCGACCATCCATGTCGATTCGCGCGAGAACTTCCAGATGCTGCAACAGTTCGGCGCGACATTTACCCCATCGGTATTGCCCAAGCTGATGCACTACACGGGTGAGCGCCCGCTGTTCGACCTGTACGGCGTGGAAGAGGAAATCGAGCGTGCATTGGGACGGCGCGTCGATTTGAAGTCGGGCGGCTATTTGATCGTCGACCAGACCGAAGCGATGACGACCATCGATGTCAACACCGGCAGCTTCGTCACGGGCCGCAATTTCGACGACACCATCTTCAAGACCAACCTCGAGGCAGCACAAGCCATCGCGCGCCAGCTGCGTCTGCGCAATCTGGGCGGCATCATCATCCTCGACTTCATCGACATGGAAAGCGCCGAGCACCGGCAAGCGGTGCTGGCCGAATTGAACAAGGCGCTGGCGCGCGACCGCACCAAAATATCGGTTTCGGGCTTTTCCGCGCTCGGCCTGGTCGAGACCACGCGCAAGCGCACGCGCGAATCACTGGCCCACATCCTGTGCGAGCCCTGCCCGGCCTGCTCGGGCAAGGGCCAGGTCAAGACGGCGCGCACGATCTGCTATGAAATCCTGCGCGAACTGCTGCGCGAAGCCAAGCAATTCAACCCCAAGGAATTCCGCATTCTGGCGTCACAGCTAGTAGTCGACATGTTCCTCGAAGAAGAGTCGCAGCATCTGGCGATGCTGGGCGACTTCATCGGCAAGCCGATTTCGCTGCAGGTGGAGAATGTGTATCACCAGGAACAGTACGACATCATCCTGATGTAACGCCGCCTTCCACCAGCGCGCGCAAGGCTTGCACCATATCGTCGACGGTTTCCGACCAGTCGCCTGTCACGCGTTGGCGGAATAGACGCATCACGCCGGGATACCAGGGTGAATCTTCGCGCTCCAGATGCCAGCGCCAGTCGCACCCGATCGCCGGCAGCATGACCCAGCAGCGCTTGCCGAGTGCGCCTGCGATGTGGGCAATGGCGGTATCGACGCAAATCACCAAGTCCAGTTGCGCCACGATGGCCGCGGTCTCGCCGAGGTCCGCGATTTGCGCGCCCAGAGGCACGAGACGGCCGAAGCTTGCGGCGGCTTCCGCTTCGTCCTCGCCCTGGCCTTTTTGCAGACTGAAAAATTGTACGCCGCCCGCGCCCCACAATGGCTGCAGCAGGTCTAGCGAAGGCAGCGAACGGTTGACATCGTTCTTGTGCCCGGCCGCACCCTTCCACACCAGGCCGACCTTGAACTTGGCCGACTCCAGTTCCGACTGCCAGCGCTGTATGCGTTCCGGCAGCGCGTGCAGATAAGGCAGATGTGCCGGAATGGCGCCCACACCGGTCTCAACACCGGTATTGCAGCGCAAGGCCAGGCTGAGCGGAAATGTCCAGTAATCATGGCGGCCGAGTTCGCCCTCTTCCGACATTACGGCATCGACACCTTCCGCCGTCCGCAACAGCGGCGCAAGTATGGCGGAACAGCACACAGTCAGCCGCGCCAACCCGCGCTCCTTGAGCAAAGGAAAATAGCGCGCGAACTGGATGTAGTCGCCAAAACCCTGCTCGGGCCAGACGACCAAGGCTTTGCCCGCCAAGTCTTCGCCGCGCCATTGCGGAAACGGCAGGGACGGCAGTTTCACCGGTGAATCGGGCGATGCGGGATCGTAGCGCGCCTCAAGGTCGGGCAACCCGCGCGCATAATCTTCGCCGGCCAGGCGCGTCAGGCTCAGGTTGTAACGTGCCAACGCATAGTCCGGCTGCAATTCCAGCGCACGCTCGAAAGCCTGTTGCGCCTCTTGCTGGCGATTGGTTTCCTGATACAGCAATCCGAGATTGCTATGCATGCGCGCCGACTGCGGATCGAGCTCAAGCGCGCGCCGGTAGCCGTCTTCGGCTTCGCCGAATTGCCCCAGCTCCTTTTGCACGATACCGAGATTGCCATGCGCGTCGGCCATCGCAGGATCGAGCGCCAGTGCGCGCCGCAGGCAATCGGCGGCATCGGCCAGACGTCCTTGCTTCCAGAGCAAAATGCCGAGATTGTTCCAGGCGGGCGTGCCGCCTGGGTCAAGCGCGATGACACGCCGATACAGCACTTCCGCTTCCGCCATGCGCCCTTCATCCTTGAGCAGATTGGCCAGGTTGCATAGGGTGTTGGCGTCTTCCGGCGCCAACTCCAGCGCGCGTCGAAACCAGGATTGCGCCTCTTCCGCCCTCCCCGTGTCCTGGAGCAGCACGCCGAGATTAGCGGCATAGGCCGGGTGTTCGCGTAAGGTCAGGGCCCGCCGCAAATGGATTTCAGCATCATGCAGCGCAGCGCCGGCCAAGGCAATCAGGCTCATCATGAACAGGGCTTCGTCGTGTTCGCTGTCCAGTGCAAGCACACGCAGGCATATTTCCTGCGCCTGCGGCAGATTGCCCGCCTGGTAAGCAAGCTGGGCCGACGAAAACAAGGCGGCGGCTCCGGCGCGGTCGATCACGGCGGGCCGCGCATGGAGAAAGTCCGCCGCGAGATCGGCGATCTGCTTCGCGCCGTGGGTCAGGGCGATGGGTGAGCGCCAGGACCAGTTGGCTTCGATGCAGGCAGCGAGAAACGTATGCGGCTCCAGCACCACGCCGGTCGCTTCGCGGGAAGCGATGGCGATCAGCATATTGTCGGCAGTCAGCGAAGGCGGTATCGGCGCTCCCGCACCACCCAGGCGCTCATGCGGCTTCATGCCGACCAGCAGATAGCTTCGACGCGGCCATGCGAGGCGCGATATTTTCAGATACGCGATGGAAGACCACGGTACGGCAACTTCCCCCAGCAAATGCAATGCAAAGCGGTCGAAGCCGATGTAGGCCTTGGTCCGGTTCCCCGAGCTGAAAAACGTCCGCAGTTGCGCCAGATTGAAGAGACGAAATAGCGCATGGAGGAGACCGAACAAAGCGCACACCGCCGCGACGCCGGCCAACCCCGGATGTCCGGGCAACAGGAGCTTCGCCGCGCCGAGCAAGGCGAGCGCAATGCACGCGATCACAAACGCGGGCCGAACCACTTTTGCGGCATCGATATGAATCGAGATCGATTCTGCTTCGGCTGTTCCCTGATCAGATGGCATGCGCGTGGCTCGCTTTGAAATTGCGCACAATTATAAGTCGGTCAGGCAAGATTCCATCCATATTACCGTTGACGTGCCACCGGAGCGAAGAACCCAACTCGGCATAGTGCGCATTAACCAAACGCCATCTTTAATATTGATGCTGGCGCGGCAGGCGCACCTGAAGTGTAAATCCGAGTAAGTATTTGTAATAAATCAACGCCACCGGCATGGCGCGCCAATATATTGTTAAAGTCGAGTCGCATCCAATATTCCCGCATCAACATCAATGAACAATCCAATCACGTTCTGCATCGCCGTCTTCAGTATCTGCTTTTGCGCCGGGGTCCAGGCACTGCCCGCCATGGATGTCGAGGCCGACGTGCTGATGGCGCAAAGCGCCGATCTCAAACAAGCCTTGAACCTCAATGCCAATCAGCAAATCCTGTGGCGCCAGGTCGAAGCGAAGATGCGCCTCATCCTCGAAGAAAGGAGGCACCGGCGCGAACGCCTGCAAGGTGAATTCAAGCAGGATGTCGGCAACGGCAAAACGGAATTGCGCGACCTGGCCAAGCTTTACGACAATGAAACCGACCTCAGCTATCGTGAAGACAAGCAGTTGCGGGAACTGTTCCTGACAGTCAACGACGCGCTCGACGACACGCAAAGACAGCTCGTGCTGACTGCCTTGAACGACCAGTTGCAACGGGTACCCGAGCGCGGCTGCGAGAAATCAAGCAAGGACGCGGAGCAGCCGCATAGCAAGGGCATGGGGCGCCAGCGCGGCGCCGGCGGAGCGCCGCAGCAATGAACATGGAACCATGGCCATTTGTTTGTCTCTTAAGTAATATCCACTCTTCTTTTAAACGCTGGAGCACGATCATGAAACTCTCGCATCTTGCCGCCTGTGCCATGCTGGCCTTTCCGGCATTGGCCTTTGCCTCGCTCGGCGGCACCGCCGATACGGTGCAATCGGACCAGGTGAAAATGAAAGCCGCTTCGCGCGTCGCCCGCAGCGCAGCCAACTATACGGTACAGGAAATACAGCTTGCGTCGGGCACCACGGTGCGCGAGTACGTAGCGCAAAACGGAGCGGTCTTCGGCGTGGCCTGGAAGGGGCCGGTCAAACCGGATCTGCAGCAGATTCTGGGGCAATATTTCAGCGCGCTATCGGACCCCACTGCCGTCAAGCACAGCAACCACACGCAATTGCATGTGCAAAAGGACGAGCTCGTGATCCATTCGAGCGGGCACATGCGGGCTTTCGCCGGACAGGCCTATTTGTCGAGTGCGCTGCCGCAAGGCGTGACGGCTTCCGATATCCAGTGAGGTAAATCATGAAATCGATCAAACTGTATGCATTCGTCGCGGGCCTTGCTCTGCTGCTTGCCGCCTGCGGCGGCGGAGGCTCCAGCAGCTCGTCGAGCAGCTCCAGCAGCAGCTCAAGCAGCGGTTCCGGCAGCGCGTCAAACTCGGTTGCCGTCATTGTCGACAGCGGCCCGGCCGCGGTCGGCGGCACGGCCAACGAACCGTTCATCAGCGTGACGATCTGCTCGCCTTCCAGTCCGACGACTTGCCAGACCATCGATCATATCCTGGTCGATACCGGCTCGTTCGGTTTGCGCATCATCTCTTCGGTGCTTTCCTCTTCGCTGTCGCTGCCGCTCGAAACCGACGCCAGCGGCAATGCGCTGGCCGAATGCACCATGTTTGCCGACGGTTATAGCTGGGGCCCATTGCGTCTGGCAAACCTGCAGATCGGCGGGGAATCGGCCACCTCGCTGCCGATCCAGGTGATCGGCGACCCAGCCTACAGCGGTATGGTGCCTTCGGCCTGCTCCTCAACCGGCACCTCGGAAAACACCGTTGCCACCTTTGGCGCCAACGGCGTGATCGGTCTCGGTCCCTTCATCGAGGATTGCGGCAATTCCTGCGTACAAAACGCCAGTTCGGGTTTTTACTACGCCTGCAGCACCTCTTGCCAGGCCACGGCCGTGGCCCTTGCCCAACAGGTGCCCAATCCTGTGACCGCGTTCGCCAGCGACAACAACGGCAGCATTCTGACCTTCCCCTCCGTGGGAGCCAACGGAACGGCCGATCTTGCCGGCACGCTGACCTTCGGCATCGGCACGCAATCGAACAATAGCCTGGGCAGCGCCACCGTCTATACCACGAACGACTACGGCTACATCACTACGCAATACAAGGGCCAGTCCTATCCCGACAGCCTGCTCGACAGCGGCTCGAACGGCCTGTTCTTCAACGATAGCTCGATCCCGCAATGCAGCGACGGCAGCGGCTTCTATTGCCCTACCTCGGCCTTGAGCCTCTCGGCGCTCAACATCGGCCAAAACAGCAACAATGGCACGGTCGATTTCATCATCGACAACGCCGACACCATGCTCAGCAGCAACGCAAGCTCGACCGCCTTCAGCGAACTCGGCGGCGTCAATGGCGACTCGCAAAGCTTCGACTGGGGCCTGCCGTTCTTCTTTGGCCGCACCGTATATACCGCGATCGAAGGCTATACTACGAGCGGGGGCACCGGCCCCTATTTCGCCTATTGAATATCGATGTGACCATGCAAAGAACAATAAATCTTCGCCCCTGGCTTGCCGTCCTTGCCTTTTGCGCCTCGACCGGCGCGCTGGCTTACCAACCCAACGTGGAAGTCCGCGTCGGCGTGCGCCCGCCGCCGATGCGCGTCGAGCGCGTCCCGGCAGCACGCGCCGGTTACGTCTGGAGCCGCGGCTACTGGGGCTGGCGCGGCGGCGCGCATGTGTGGATCGGCGGCGGCTGGATGCCTGAGCGCCCAGGCTATCGCTATATCGATGCACGCTGGGTCTTCGTTGATGGCGGCTGGGCGTTTTATCCGGCCTACTGGGAACCGTTCGCGGTCGCGCCGGTGGTGGTGGCGCCCGCGCCGGTCGTGGTGCAGCAAGCGCCGGTTACCTATGTCGAACGGCCACAGTCCGAGCGTCCGCAGCAGAAGGCGGCGCCCGATGGCATGGATCCGAGTTACTGGTACTACTGCCATGACCCGGCCGGCTACTTTCCCTACGTGCAGCAATGTTCGGAAAGCTGGCAACAGGTAACGCCGACCCCGCCGGCTCAATAGCGCGCGGCTGAGCAAACCTCATGCGCTTCGCGATCACCGGCTGCGACCGCTACGCGCGCGTATTCGAGGAATTCCTGGCCGCCGGCTGGACTCCGGTCAAGCTGTTCTCCAGCGAACCAGTCAACCGCCTGTCGGCCAACGACAGAGTAATCGCACTGGCAAAACAGCACGGCTGCCCGGTGCAGCTGACGCGCATGGGCGAGGCCGATCTGGACGATCTGGCGCAGCGCGGCTGCGATGCGCTGATCGTTGCGAGCTACGATTGGCGCATCCCGCGCTGGCAAGACAAATTGCAATATGCAGTCAACTTCCATCCCTCGCCGCTGCCGGTGGGCCGCGGCCCCTATCCACTGCCGCGCGCGATTCTTGAGCGGCGCGCGCGCTGGGGCATGAGTTGCCACAAGATCGAGCACGAATTCGACAGCGGCGCTGTGCTCGGCATGGAGGAATTCCGCCTGCACGAGGACGAGTCGCACGAGACGCTGAACCTCAAGCTGCAGATGGCAAGCGGACGGCTGGCGCGCAAAATGGCGCCTTCCTTCGTTGAATTATGGAATGCCGCCCAGCCGCAAGGCGAGGGTGAATATTGGCCCGTCTTCAGCGAAGCCGAACGCACGCTGGATTTTCACGCCGACGTGGCCGACGTGCTGCGCAAGCTGCGCGCCTTCGGCGTGCTCGAATGCTATGCCCGCTTGAATGGGCAAAGAATCTACGTCAGGCACGCCTGCGGTTGGCCCGAGCCGCACAATCTCGCGCCCGAAACGGTGGTGCACGTCAATGGGTCGGACGTGGTGCTGGCGGTGCGTGACGGCTTCGTCGCCCTGACCGACTGGGGCATTCTTCCGCCGGCGCCAACGGCATAGTCCCCTGCCAAGGGGGATTTCCGGCGAAATCTGTTCCCGCACATCGAGCTTTGACCAAGGCTCATGTAGTCAATTCTTTCTACAAATCAACACCACATTGCCGTTATCCAGCGCACTGGAAAAATAATGAACTTTTTGACATTATTAATCTTTATTTAACAAATTTTTCCGTGTATTCTAGCCACCTGAATCGGCTGGCCCGATGCGAACGATCTGATCGCATCGGGCTGTTTTAATGTTGGATACCTAGCAAAGGAATAAAATTATGTCAAAATTGCAAGGAATCGTACTCGCGGCAATGCTGGTCACCAGTGTCGCCGCGCACGCTACTTCTACCGACGTGTCCCTTGGCGCCAATGTGACAGCAGTCGGTTCAACGTTTGGCCAGAGTCCAGGCTGGGGAACCGGCGTGCTGGCAGCGCCGAATTCGATCACCAACGGCAGCTTCCTGCCGATGGGCACGCAGTGGGATTTGAATACGGTGTACTGGACCGGCACCTCTTCCTATCTGCAGGTAAACCTGAACGGTAACTACAACATCAGCAATATTGTTCTCGAGGCCGACAACAACGACATCTACCAGGTCAGCTACCTGCACAATGGCACCTGGACCACGCTTGCCGACTTGTCGCCAACGGTTGCGGGTGCGGTGAGCAGTAGCGGCACGATCAACCAGTCCGGCACGGTGAGCTGGGGCTTGGGCTTGAACGGCGTCGGTCAGTCGATCACGGCCTCGAGTTTCCGCATCCAGGCCGTCGGTGGCGACAATCTGTATGCCGTCGGTCAGTTCCAGGCCTACGGCGCGCCCGCTCCGGTGCCGGAACCAAGCACCGCCGCGCTGATGGCCGCCGGCATTTTTGCCTTTGCCTTCCTGCGCCGCCGCTCCAAGGTCTGAACGGTTCGCACCATTGGCAAGGCCGGCTTCCGTTAAGGACGCCGGCCTTTTGCCTTTATACCCAGCCTAAAACCCCCCGGCAAACTGATACCGGCTGCCGGGATGCCACATGGTCGCGCTCGAAGCCACGCTGCCGCGCGACAAGGTCTTGCGATGCAGCACCAGGCAAGCCTCCTTTTGCGCGATGTGCAGCATGTCGGCAATCTCGCGCGGCGGCGACAAGGCTTCGATACGATAATTGACGCTTTGCAGCGGCGCCACGTCCATCAGATATTCGTTCGGCGTAATCCGGGAAAAGTCCTGTTGCAGGTAATCCGGTGCAATCGCCGAATTGACCCAGCGGTCCTCGACCTGGATCGGCAAGCCGTTTTCCATGTGCACGATCACGCTGTGAAACAGCAACTGGCCGATTGCCACGCCGAATTCGGCCGCCAGCACCTCGCCGGCCCTGCACCGTTCCAATTTATGCAACTCGCTGCCGTGCCGATGACCGCGCGCGCGCACTTCGTCGGCAATGCTCTTGATCTCGACCAGCGTGGATTGATACTTGTGCTGCGCCACGTAGGTGCCCGAGCCTTGCACGCGTGTAAGCACTTGCTCCGTCGTCAACTCGCGCACGGCGCGGTTCACCGTCATGCGCGAGACGTTGAACTGGCGCGCCAGCTCTTGCTCGGAGGGGATGACGTCGCCTTCGCGCCATTTGCCGGCATGGATTTCCGCCAGCAAATGATCCTTGATTTGCTGGTAGATAGGAACGGCAATCGCCTCCGCGATGCCTACGTCGTCATTGTTTCCCATCCGCACATCTTAGCATCTTGTATAGTCAAGGTAAAAAATTCTTGCTCAAGTTGTCTATACAACTTAAACTAGCCTCCATTCGACATCCCTTCCCCTGTCCGAGGAGCCACATATGAACGACATGACCGCCCAAGCGCTTGAAATCGCCGATCCCCGGCTCGACCCGAGCCGCAACATCCGCGCCCCGCGCGGCAGCGAAAAAACTTGCAAGAGCTGGGTTGCCGAAGCGGCTTACCGCATGATCCAGAACAATCTCGACACCGAAGTGGCCGAGAATCCCAAGCACCTGGTGGTCTACGGCGGCATCGGCCGCGCCGCGCGCGACTGGGCCAGTTTCGACAAGATCCTGGAAACGCTGCGCACGCTGGAAGACGATGAATCGCTCCTGATCCAGTCCGGCAAGCCGGTGGGCGTGTTCAAGACCCATGCCGACGCGCCGCGCGTGTTGATCGCCAACTCCAACCTGGTGCCGAAGTGGGCCAACTGGGAACATTTCAATGAACTGGACCGCAAGGGCTTGTTCATGTACGGCCAGATGACGGCCGGCAGCTGGATCTATATCGGCAGCCAGGGCATCGTGCAAGGCACCTATGAAACCTTCGTCGAAGCCGGGCGCCAGCATTACAACGGCGACTGGGGCGGGCGCTGGATCCTGACCGCCGGCCTGGGCGGCATGGGCGGCGCGCAGCCGCTGGCCGCGACCATGGCAGGAGCAGTCTCGCTGGTCATCGAATGCCAGCAAAGCAGCATCGACTTCCGCCTGCGCACGCGTTACATTGATAAGCAGGCCAAGGATATCGACGATGCGCTCTCCCTGGTGCAGGAACACTGCGCGCGCAAGGAAGCGGTCTCGATCGCCCTCCTGGGCAATGCGGCCGACGTGCTGCCCGAATTGGTCAAGCGTGCCCGTGCCGGCGGCATCAAGCCTGATCTCGTGACCGACCAAACCTCGGCGCACGATCTGATCAACGGTTATCTGCCGACGGGCTGGGACATCGCACGCTGGAAGAGCGCGCAGCAAGACCCGGCGCAGCACGCCGAATTGACGGCCGCTGCCGCGCATTCCTGCTCGACCCACGTGCAAGCCATGCTCGACTTTCACGCCATGGATATCCCGACCGTAGACTACGGCAACAACATCCGCCAGGTGGCGTTCGACGATGGCGTGAAGAATGCCTTCGACTTCCCCGGTTTCGTGCCGGCCTACATCCGTCCGCTGTTCTGCGACGGCAAGGGTCCGTTCCGCTGGGTGGCGCTCTCGGGCGACCCGGAAGACATCTACAAGACCGATGCCAAGATCAAGGAACTGTTCCCGCAAAATAAAGCCGTGCATCACTGGCTCGACATGGCGCGCGAGCGCATCGCCTTCCAGGGCTTGCCGGCGCGCATTTGCTGGCTCGGCCTGGGCGAACGCCATCTGGCCGGCCTGGCTTTCAATGAGATGGTCAAGAACGGCGAATTGAAGGCGCCGATCGTGATCGGGCGCGACCACCTCGACACCGGCTCGGTGGCAAGCCCCAACCGCGAAACCGAAGGCATGCGTGACGGCACCGATGCCGTGTCCGACTGGCCGCTGTTGAACGCGTTGTTGAACACCGCCGGCGGCGCAAGCTGGGTCTCGCTGCACCACGGCGGCGGCGTCGGCATGGGCTATTCGCAGCATGCCGGCATGGTGATCGTGGCCGACGGCAGCGACGCCGCCGCCCGCCGCCTGGCGCGCGTGCTGGTCAACGACAGCGGCTCGGGCGTGATGCGCCATGCCGATGCGGGCTACGAGCAAGCCATTGCCTGCGCCAAGCGCAATCACCTCAACCTGCCGATGATCAAGTAAACGAGACACACCGAACATGACACATACTCTCACCATCGAACCGGGCAAGCTCACACTCTCGGACATCCGCAATGTCTGGCTTGCGCCGCAAACGTTCACGCTGGCCGCCAGTGCCTATCCCGTGATCGAGGCTTCGGCCGCGACCATCGACCGCATCGTCGCCAAAGGCGACGCGGCCTATGGCATCAACACCGGCTTCGGCAAGCTGGCCAAGACGCGCATCCCCGACGACCAGCTCGAACAATTGCAGCGCAACCTGATCCTGTCGCATTCGGTCGGCACCGGTGCGCTGCTCGACGACACCATCGTGCGCCTGATCATGTTGATGAAGATCGGTAGCCTGGCGCGCGGCTATTCCGGCATCCGCGCCGTCGTAATCGACACCATGATCGCGCTGGTCAATGCCGGCATCATGCCGTGCATCCCGGCCAAGGGATCGGTCGGCGCCTCGGGTGACCTGGCGCCCTTGTCGCACATGACGCTGGCCTTGATCGGCGAAGGCGACGTGCGCGTAGGTGGCACAACAAGCGGCAAGATCGTGCCGGCCAAGCAGGCGCTGGAGCAGGCCGGCATCAAGCCGGTGGTGCTGGCAGCCAAGGAAGGCCTCGCTTTAATCAACGGCACGCAAGTCTCGACCGCACTCGCCTTGCATGGCCTCTTCATGGCCGAACGCTTGCTGCAAGCTGCGACGGTTACCGGCGCGCTCTCGGTCGATGCGGCCAAGGGCAGCGACGCGCCGTTCGATCCGCGCGTGCATGTGGTGCGCGGCCAGCCGGGCCAGATCGCGATTGCCGACGTCTATCGTCAACTCCTGGCAGGTAGCGAGATCCGCCGCTCGCACCTGGTCAACGACGAACGTGTGCAAGACCCGTACAGCCTGCGTTGCCAGCCGCAAGTGATGGGTGCCTGCGCCGACCTGATTGCCAATACCGCGCGCACGCTCCTGATCGAAGCCAACGCCGTGACCGACAATCCACTGGTCTATGCCGAGCGCGACGAAGTGATCTCGGGCGGCAATTTCCATGCCGAGCCGGTGGCCTTCGCCGCCGATACCCTGGCCCTGGCGATTGCGGAAATCGGCGCGCTGGCGGAGCGCCGCATTGCACTCTTGATCGATTCGAGCTGCTCCGGCCTGCCGCCCTTCCTGGTGGCGTCTTCCGGCTTGAATTCGGGCTTCATGATTGCCCATGTGACGGCCGCCGCGCTGGCTTCGGAAAACAAGTCGCTGGCGCACCCCGCGAGCGTGGACAGCCTGCCGACCTCGGCCAACCAGGAAGACCACGTCAGCATGGCGACCTTTGCCGGCCGGCGCCTGCACGAGATGGCAGAGAACACCGCCACCATCGTCGCCATCGAATTGCTGGCTGCCGCGCAAGGCGTGGATTTCCATAGGCCGCTGGCGACGTCGGCTCACCTGGCCAAGGTACACGCGCTGCTGCGTGAAAAGGTTGCGTTCTTCGACAAGGATCGCCTGTTCGCGCCCGATATCGAAGCGGCCAAGCAATTGGTCGTCACCGGCCAAATCAGCGCCGCCTGCCAAGGCTTGTTCGCCAAGCTGCCGCAATAAGCGCATGCAACCCGTCGCCTACGCCTCGCTTGCCGCCGCACCGTGGAAGAACGGCGGCGGCGTCACGCGCGAGTTGGCTTGCTATCCGGCAGGCGCGGGCTTCGACGATTTTCTCTGGCGCGTGTCGATTGCCGACGTGAACCAGTCGGGGCCGTTCTCGCGCTTTCCCGGCATCGACCGGGTCATCCTGCTGCTCGATGGCGGCGGCATGATCTTGCATAGCGACGCGGGCGACCATGCCTTAACCGAGGCCCTGGTGCCGCATGGCTTTCGCGGCGAGGCGCAAGTCGACGCGAAACTGGTGTCGCCCTCGTGCGACTTCAACCTGATGCTGCGGCGTGGCCGGGCCGAAGGCGCGATCTCGGTTTGGCGAAACTCCGCCATGCTCGAGGCGGGCCGGGCAGCGCGGCTATTGTTCTGCGCCGACGGTCGGTGGAAAATTGACGGCGACTGCGTTTTGAACCAAGGCGACCACCTCCTGATCGAATCGGGCATGGCCAACGACATCGCCATGCTCGAAGCCGGCACGCTGATTTGCGTCGATGTCGCGCTCGTCTCACAGATAGACTGAATCCAATATGCAAGATTGCGTCTGGACCCATGCCCATATCGCCCCGCAAGGCGACCCCGCCCACGTCATCGAGCAGGGCGCCATTGCCGTGCGCGCCGGCAAAATTGCCTGGATCGGCAGCTTCGACGCGTTGCCTGCATCGTTTGACGACTTGCCGCGACACGACACCGGCGGCAAGTGGATCACGCCCAGCCTGATCGACTGCCACACCCACCTCGTCTACGGCGGCAACCGCGCCGACGAGTTCGCGCTGCGGTTGGCCGGCGCGAGCTACGAAGACATCGCGCGCCAGGGTGGCGGCATCGTCTCGACCGTGGCCCACACGCGTGCCGCAAATGAAGATGAACTGTACGCGCAATCGGCGCCGCGCCTCGCCAACCTGATCGCCGAAGGCGTGGGCGTGGTCGAAATCAAGTCGGGCTACGGTCTGGATCTGGAAAGCGAGCGCAAGATCCTGCGCGTGGCGCGTCGACTCGGGCGCGACTTTCCTGTCACGGTCTACACCACCTTCCTCGGCGCGCACGCGCTGCCGCCGGAATACCGTGGCCGGGCCGATGACTACATCACACTGGTGTGCGACACCATGCTGCCCGCGCTGCACGCAGAAGGTTTGGTCGATGCGGTCGACGTGTTCTGCGAAAACATCGGCTTCACGCTCGCACAAAGCGAACGCGTCTTCGCCAGGGCGGCGCAACTGGGTTTGCCGGTCAAGATGCATGCGGAGCAGTTGTCCAACATGGGCGGCACGCAACTGGCGGCACGCTACAAGGCCTTGTCGACCGACCATCTCGAATATCTCGTTGAAGACGATGTGTTGGCGATGAAACAAGCCGACACCGTAGCCGTGCTGCTGCCCGGCGCATTCTACTTCCTGCGCGAAAAGCAATTACCGCCCATCGATTTGCTGCGCAAACACGGCGTGCCGATGGCACTGGCCACCGATTGCAACCCGGGCACCTCGCCCGCCACCTCGCTGCTCTTGATGCTGAACATGGCTTGCACGCTGTTCCGCCTGACTGTGCCGGAAGTCTTGCGCGGCGTGACGGTGCATGCGGCGCAGGCATTGGGCCAGGGCGGCAGGCATGGCGCCCTGGAGGTCGGCCGATCAGCCGACTTCGCAATCTGGAACGTGGCGACACTGTCCGAACTGGCCTACCGCCTGGGCGGCAACCCTTGCTCTGCCGTCGTCCACAACGGCAAGCTGATCAACCTGTGAACACATGATGATGACGACCCGACTGCTGGCCGAACATGCGCTGCTGCCGCAAGGCTGGCGCGACGATGTCTTGCTGGAATGGGATGCCGATGGTGTGCTGAGCGCCGTGCAAGCCGGGTATGCGGCGCCATTCGACGGCGAACGCGCCGCGCTCGTCGTGCCGGGCATGGTCAATCTGCACTCGCACGCCTTCCAGCGCGCCATGGCCGGCTTGACCGAATACCGCGCCAATCCCATCGACAGTTTCTGGAGCTGGCGCACGCTGATGTACCGCTTCGCCAGCAGGCTCACGCCCGACATCCTCAGGGCCGTGGCGCGCCAGCTTTATAGCGAAATGCTGGTGGCGGGCTATACCTCGGTCTGCGAATTCCACTACCTGCATCATGATGCAAACGGCAAGCCATACGCGAATGCCGGTGAAATGTCGGCCTGCCTGATCGAAGCGGCAAACGACGCGGGCATCGGCTTGACGCTCTTGCCGGTGATGTACCAATACAGCGGCTTCGGCGCCAAAGCGCCGCTGGACAACCAGGCGCGCTTCATCAATTCACCGCAGTGGATGTTGCACTTGCTGCACAACTTGCAAAGCGCGCATCCGCAGCACGCGGGCTTGCGCTATGGCGTGGCGCCGCACTCGCTGCGCGCGGTCGCGCCCGACAGCTTGCGCGAATTGCTGCAGGGCCTGCACGCATTCGACCGCACGGCGCCGGTACATATCCACATTGCCGAGCAAGTCAAGGAAGTCGAGGACAGCCTGGCTTTTTGCGGCGCGCGGCCGGTGCAATGGCTGCTGGACAATATCGACGTCGATGCGCATTGGTGCCTGGTGCATGCCACGCACATGACGCCGGAAGAAACTCTCGCACTGGCCAAGAGCGGCGCCGTGGCCGGTATCTGCCCCAGCACTGAAGCCAACCTTGGCGACGGCATTTTCAACGGTGCCATGTATCTCGAAGCGGGCGGCACCTGGGGCATCGGTTCGGACAGCCACATCTGCGTCGATGCCTTCGAGGAATTGCGACTGTACGAATACAGCCAGCGCCTGCTGCACCGCCGGCGCAATGTGCTTGCAGGCGGAAGTGACGAAAGTTCAGGCCATGTCGGTGCCGATCTCTATCGTGCGGCCTTGCACGGCGGCGCTCAGGCCAGTGGTCGGCCCGTCAAGGGCCTGCAAAACGGCCAATGCGCCGACTTCCTCGTGCTCGACGCGGCTCATCCCAACCTGCATGGCAAACGCGGCGAAACGCTAGCCGATAGCCTGGTTTTCGCGCGCCATGGCGCGAGCCCGGTGCAAGATGTGCTCAGCCGTGGGAAATGGGTAGTGAAAAACGGGCAACACCCAGGCCATGATGCTTATGGCGCCGAATATCGCCACGCCATTCGTCATTTGCAGGATAATTGAGTCTTGGAAAACGAGTTCGTCCGGCAGGCTGCTGGACGCTACACGATCATGACCAGCTCAAGCACACCCATTTTCAAGTTTCAGCAAGGCAGCACGCCGCTCTTGGTATCGATGCCGCACGTCGGCACGCATATCCCGCTGTCGATTGCGCAATGCATGACCGAAGACGCGCTGCGCCTGGCCGATACCGACTGGCATCTGGAGTTGCTGTACGATTTCCTGGATGAACTCGGCTGCTCGGCCATTGCCGCGACGCATTCGCGTTACGTGATCGACTTGAACCGTCCACCCGACAATGCCAATCTCTACCCCGGTCAGGACACGACGGGCCTGTGCCCGGTCGACACGTTCGAGCGGCAACCGCTCTACCGCGAAGGTATGCAACCGGACAGCGCCGAAATCGAGCGCCGCACGGCGGCTTACTGGAAGCCCTACCATGAAGCCCTGAACGCCGAACTGCAACGCCTGCGCGCCGAACACGGCATCGCGATGCTATGGGACGCGCATTCGATCGCCTCGGTGGTGCCGCGCTTTTTCGAAGGCAAGCTGACCGACTTCAACCTCGGCACGGCGTCCGGAACATCGTGCGCGGAGGAACTGGCGAACAAGCTCTCGGCCATCGCCAACTCGGCCTCGGTCTACACCACGGCATTGAATGGCCGCTTCAAGGGCGGCTATATCACCCGGCAATACGGCAAGCCGGCAAACAACATCCACGCCGTGCAACTGGAGCTGTCGCAGATCACCTACATGGAAGAAGCCTTCCCGTTCCGCTTCAATGAGAAAGTGGCGGCGCAGGTGCGGCCTACCCTGAACCGGCTGCTGGAAGCCATGCTGGAGTGGGCGCAAAAGCATCGTTGAAAAAACAGCGCGGCATCGTGGGCGCAACGCAGTTTGCCCACGCCTCAAGTAAAATGGGCATCGCCAACACTAAGAAAAGCGATGCATTATGTCTGACCTGCCGCCTGACCTGCCAATCCGATTCATTCAAAGCGGCATCCGCGACGTGGAATGCATCTTCCCCGACGTTTCCGGCTATCCACGCGGAAAACTGATGCCGGCGAAAGCCTTTGCGCACGGCGCCGAGTTGCGCATCGCACAGGCAATTCCCATGCAATGCATCACGGGCGAATATTCCTACCATCCGATCTTCCCCGATGCCGACCCCGACGTGCGCCTGGTGCCCGATTACGCCACGCTGGCCGACATCCCCTGGAGCAGCGTGCCGCGCGCGCTGGCGATCCACGATTGCGTGGAATTGAACGGCGAACCGTGTGCCTTCGCGCCGCGCTCGGTGTTGAAGGCCGTGCTGGACCGCTATACCGCAGCCGGCTTGACCCCGGTGGTAGCGCCCGAGATCGAGTTTTACCTGGTGGCGCCGAACACGAATCCCGATCTGCCTCTAGCGGCACCTGCCGCGCGCAACGGCCGGGCTGAAAGCGGACAATCGGCATACAGCCTCAATATGTTGAACGAGCTGGCGCCGTTCTGGGATGAATTTCATAAGGCGATCGATGCGCTTGGCATAAGGAGCGACACCTGGATCCACGAAGTCGGTCTGTCGCAATTCGAAATCAACCTCGTGCACGGCGACGCCTTGGCCGTGGCCGACCAGGCCTTCCTGTTCAAATACGCGGCCAAGGAAATCGCCATCAAGCATGGACTGAACGCCGTATTCATGGCCAAACCCATTGCTGGGCAGCCGGGCAGTTCGATGCACCTGCACCAAAGCGTGGTGGACGAGCATGGCGCCAACATCTTTGCCAAGGCGGACGGCGGCGATAGCGCGAAGCTGCATCATTTCATCGGCGGCTTGCAGCACTACCTGCCGGATTTGATGCTGGTGTTTGCGCCTTCGGTGAATTCATACCGCCGCTTCGTCGCCGGCAGCCAGGCACCGATCAATCTGCAGTGGGGTGTCGATAACCGCACCACCGGATTGCGTATTCCGCTATCTGCTGCAATAGCGCGCCGCGTGGAAAACCGTATCGCCGGTGCCGACGCCAACCCTTATCTGGTATTGGCGGCGTCCCTTGCAGTCGGCTTGGCGGGTATCGAAGAGCAACGCATGCCAAGTGACGCAATCGATGGCAGCGCCTACGACCACAAGCATGAGCTGGCGCCGACCATGTACGCCGCATGGGAACACATGGTCAACAGCTCCGATGCGCGACGCCTGATGGGCGATGGCTTCGTGACGGCCTACTGTGCTGTGAAGAAGCTGGAATACGATCACTTCCAGAGCGAAATCAGCGCCTGGGAGCGGCGTTACCTGGCGCCGCAAACCTAGCCCGTCAGAGCATCTGGCGCAGGCAATCCCACACCATCTGCGACTCCAGATGCTTCATGCAGTTCTGATGCCCCAAGGGACATTCGCGCTGCTTGCATGGCGAGCACGACAGCCGCAGCGACAATGCCTTGGCGACATCGGAGAACGGCGGCGCATGGTCGGGATCGGTTGGACCATAAAGCGCAATCACCGGGCGATTCAAGGCAGAGGCGATATGCATCAGGCCTGAGTCGTTGCCGACCACGGCGTCGGCGCTGGCGATCACTGCAAGTGCCTGCTCCAGGCTCGTGACTCCCGCCAGATTTTTCACCGTACCGGCTTGGGCGGCAATCTCCTCGCACACGTCATTGTCCTTGGTTGAACCAAGCAGCACGATGTCGGCTTTGGGATAGGTTTCGCGTATGGTGTGCGCCAGGCGCGCAAAATGCGTGGTCGGCCAGCGCTTGGCCGAACCGAATTCCGCTCCCGGCGCGAAGGCGATCATGGGCCGGGCGAATTCCAGGCCCAGCTCGGACAAGATTTTAGTGCGCACCTCATCGGCCAGATACAGGCGCGGGCGCGGTAACTGCTCGGGATGGAGATATTCCTGCGTCGGCTTCGACGCCAGCGCCCCGTAAAACGAGACCATGGGCCGCGGTGCGGCGCCACCGTCGTGATGCATGACGTTGATCAAGCCGTAGCGGCTTTCGCCCTTGTAGCCGACCCGGTGCTTTATCCCCGCCAGCCAGGGGATCAGGGCAAATTTCAAGGTGTTGGGCAGCACATAGGCGGCACGATAGCCGCGCCGCTTCAACTGCCGCGCGAACTTCCAGCGCACGCCCAGTTGCAGCGAGCCGTGCTTGAACGGCGCCTCGATCACGGTGTCGACCTCGCGCATGGCGCGCCACACCGGCGCGACCCAGGCCGGGGCCAGCACGTCGATCGGTTTGGTCGGGTCTTCCTGGTGCAGCAACTGTACCAGGGGCTGTGCCATGACGGCATCGCCGATCCAGTTCGGCGAAATGATCAGGCGGCGTGCCGTCATTTGCGCGGCACGCGGCCCATCAGATAGAACTCGTCGTTGGGCCGCATCGAGATCACGTTGGCCATGCGGTTGGACAAGCCGAAGAAGGCGGTGATCGCAGCGATGTCCCAGATGTCTTCATCGTCGAAGCCGTGCGCATGCAGCGCCTGGTAATCGTCTTCGTTCACGCGTTCCGAATCGAGGCAGACCTTGAGCGCGAAATCGAGCATGGCGCGCTGGCGCACCGTGATGTCGGCCTTGCGGTGGTTGGTCGCCACCTGATCGGCAATCAGCGGGTTCTTGGAGTAGATGCGCAACAACGCGCCATGCGCCACCACGCAATACAGGCAATGGTTGCGCGCGGACGTGGTGGTGACGATCATCTCGCGGTCAGCCTTGGTCAGGCTGCCGCTTTCCTTGAGCATCAAGGCATCGTGATAGGCGAAGAAGGCGCGGAACTCGGCCGGACGATGTGCCAGCGTCAGGAATACGTTGGGCACGAAGCCGGCTTTTTCCTGCACCGCGAGGATGTTTTGCCGGATATCGTCCGGCAAGTCCTTCAGTTCCGGCACGGGAAAACGCGAGATCGGAAAAGCGTTCGGCTGCGTCATCAAGCCACCTCTTTTTCAAATTGGGAATGGTAAAGATTGGCGTAAGCACCGCCCTTGGCCAGCAATTCAGCATGCGAACCAATTTCGACGATGCGGCCATGCACCAACACCACGATGCGGTCGGCGCGCTCGATGGTCGAGAGACGGTGCGCGATGACCAGCGTGGTGCGTCCCTGCATCAATTCGTCAAGAGCCTTCTGCACCATGCGTTCGGATTCCGAATCGAGCGCCGAGGTGGCTTCATCGAGGATCAGGATGGGCGCATCCTTGTAGATCGCGCGCGCAATCGCAAGGCGCTGCCGCTGGCCGCCGGAGAGTTTGTTGCCGTTGTCGCCGACTTCGGTGTCCAAGCCTTGCGGCAGGCCGGCAATGACTTCGGTGAGGTGCGCCGCGCGGGCCGCCGCTTCCACGCGCGCCGGGTCGGGGTTCGTGTCGCCATAGGCGATGTTGGCCCTCACCGTGTCGTCGAACAGCACCACGTGCTGGCTCACCATGGCCATTTGCGCGCGCAGGCTGGGCAGTGCGATCTTGCCGATCGGCTCGCCGTCGATGCGGATTTCGCCGCTGGTGACTTGCTGGAATTCCGGCACGAGGTTTACCAGCGTGGTCTTGCCGCCACCGGACATGCCGACGAAGGCCACCGTCTCGCCTGGCGTGATCGAAAGATCGATGTTCGACAGCGCCGGTCTTTCGGCACCGGGATAGGTAAAGCCGACGTCGGCAAAATCGAGCTGGCCACGGGAACGTTCCGGCAAGACCTTGCCGTCGGTGCGTTCCCCCTCGGCATCGACCAGCGCGAACACGGCATCCGACGCCGACAGGCCGCGCTGCAGCGGGCCATTGACCTCCGCCAGTTTTTTCAAGGGCGCCAGGATCATCAGCATGTTGGTGATGAAGGCAACGAACTCGCCCGTGGTCTGCTCGCCGTGCGTAGCCTGGATCAGCGCGATGACGATCACGATCGACACCGCGACGGCAGTCAACGTCTGCGTGATCGGCACGGTGGCGGCGAAGGTGCTGGCCATCTTGATCGAATAACGGCGCACCTCGTCGGCGCGCTGCTCGAAACGCTTGCGCTCGTAATCCTGCCCGCCGAACAGCTTGATCACCTGGTGCGCACGCGTGGTTTCTTCCAGCACCTGTGTCATGTCGGCATTGATGGCGAGAAACCGCTTGGTGAGCATGCTCAGGCGCTTGCCGGTGACGCGGATGATGAGCGTGGTGATAGGAATCAACGCCAGCGTAACCAGCGTCAGGCGCCAGTTCAGATATAACAGATAGCCCATCAGGCCAATGGCGGTCAGCCCGCTGAGCGTCGCATTGACCAGCACATTCTTGATCATCTCGATGACTTGCTGCGACTCGAACATCATCGAATTGATCACCTGCCCCACGGACTTGGTATTGTAAAAGCCGAGCGGCACGTCGAGCAGGCGGTCGAACATGCTGCGCCGCATTTCATTCAAGAGCCGCGTCGAAACCCAGGTAATCAGGTAGGTTGTGGTGAAAGTGGAAACACCACGCACGATGAACAGGGAAATGACAGCAACCGGCACGCTCCAGAATGGAATCGTGGGCGGCTTGGCAAAACCGCGGTCGAGCAACACCTTGAGCATCCAGACCAGGGCCGGTTCGGTCGCCGCAGTCATCCCCATGGTGAGGAGGGCCAGCAAAATGCGCCCGGCATGCGGTTTCATGGCCTGCAACAGGCGCTTCAGGCTTGCGGGGATCATTGTTTCTTGTCTTGATGAAATTCAGTTAACGGGAAGTGTACCCGGCATTTGCGGCAATGCCGCCGGGTTTCAAGCCGTATGGCGTTTGCCGTCGGTGAATGACGAAACTGCGGACGAAAAGCGCGCTACAATCCGGCAATTCGGACCAGCCCTTGCCCATGAAACTCTCAGTCATTATCATCACCAAGAATGAGGCGCAGCACATCCAAGGCTGCCTGGATAGCGTCAAATTCGCAAATGAGTGGATTATAGTGGATTCAGGCAGCACGGACGGCACCCAAGACCTCGCGCGCGCCTTCGGCGCCAGCGTGATCGAAACGCCCGATTGGCCCGGATTCGGCCCGCAAAAGAACCGCGCGCTCGATGCCGCCACGGGCGATTGGGTACTCTCGATCGACGCCGACGAGCGCATTCCCGACACCCTGCGCGAGGAAATCATGGCCGCGATTGCCGCCAATGTCCATTCAGCGTATGCCATCCCGCGCCTGTCAAGCTATTGCGGCTATTTCATCCATCATTCGGGTTGGTATCCTGACTACATCGTGCGCCTGTTCCGCCGCGACGCCGGGCGATTCTCGGCCGACCTGGTACACGAAAGCGTCAAGCTCAGCAACGAGGATTGCGGCAGGCTCAAGGCCCACATGCTGCACTACAGCTATGCCGATGACGAAACCTACCTGCGCAAGCTGCAGCAATACTCGACCTTGGGCGCACAACAAGCCTTTGCCAAGGGAAAGCGCGCCGGCCTGGGCAGCGCCATCCTGCACGGCTGCACGTCCTTCCTGCGCTCCTTCATCTTCCGCCGCGGCTTCCTCGACGGCAAGGCCGGCTTGATGGTCGCGCTATCCTCGGCCGAGAGCACCTATCACAAGTATTTCAAGCTGATGCTGTTGACCGAGGACGAGAAAAGGAAATAGTCAGCGCACTGGCAAGCAGGGTACGTAGGGTGGGTGCAACCCACCAGCGTTTAAAGGAAGTCATTTGACGCATTGGTGGGTTGCGCTGCGCTCCACCCACCCTACGATCCTTAACATGATCGAGTTTGGCTTCGCTGCGCTCGGCACCAACCGACAAAAGCACTACTCGCCGGCGATATCCCGATAAATATCGAGATAATCGTTAGTCATCGCCGCAATATCGTGCGCCTGCGCAAACTCCAGCGCATCATGCCGCAACTTCTCGCGCAATGGCGCCTCTTCCAGCACCCGTTGAATCGCCGCCGCCCACTGCAAGGGATTGACGTTATCAAGCATGATCCCACGCTCCTGCTCGCCGACCAGTTCAGGCAAGCCACCCACGTTTGAGGTCACCACCGGCACGCCCAACAACATCGCATCCAGCACCGACGAGCCCAATCCCTCCTCGCGCGAGGGAAAGGCAAATACGTCCATCGCCGCGATCCAGGAACCCACGTCTTCCTGAAAGCCGGCAAACACGATACGCGGATCGTTGCGCGCCTGGCGCTGGAATTCGCCCTTGTCCGGGCCTTCGCCGAGCAACACCAGCCGCGCTTGCGGATAGTGTTCCGTCAGCACGCGAAACGCCGCAATCAGGGTCGATTGTCCCTTGTGATGATCGTGCAAGGCGCCGACGTGCCCGATGATGGGCGCGCCGCCAAGTTCGGCCCTGATCGCCGCCGCACGCTCCGGGTCACCGCCATGGCGCGTGCAGGAATCGAGGATGGTATGGACATGGTGCCCGGTGCGCTCCTTCAATCGGAGCGCCACGTCGCGCGATACGCCAACCAGTTCGGTGGCGCGGCGATACACCATGCGGTTAATGGCATTTGCCGAAACCGGATTGGGAATGCGGCGCGTAATCAGGTAGGGCGTATCGCGCAACATATTTTCTATCGCGGCCCAATAGGCCCCGCGCGCTTCGTGAACGTGGATGATACGCGGCTCGGCCCCAACGGGAATGCCGAAATGGCCCAACCAGGGACCGCGCGCATGGCGCACGGTGAATCCGGCCATCTTGGCGCGGCGACCCAATTCCGAACGGGCCTGACACAACAGGCTCTGCTCGATGCCCAGACTCGCCAACCCTTCCATCAGGTTCAGCGTCTGTCGTTCTCCGCCGCGAAATCCCTTCGCGAAGTTAACGTGCTCGATATGCATGCCGGGCTAGTACTCGACTTCGGCGTTGACGACGCCCAAGCGCTCATTGAGCAACTGCTTCAAGGCATCAGCCGGCATCACGCGCCAATCGTCTGGCCAGGCGATGTCGCAACTGCCTATCCCTTGCGGCGTATAGCGCAGCACGAAAGGCAAGCCTTCGGCCGAACGGTAGGGTTCGAGCAAGGCCTTGATCTGCTCCGTATCGAAAGCCTGCGCATAAGGAAACCAGAACTTTTTGCCGAACTGCACGCGCGCGGCGGCAATATCCATCACGCGGTCGGCCGTGATGCGCAAGCCGCCCGTGAAACGGTCTTCCGACACCTTGCCATGCACCGCGAGGAATTCATCTTCCTTGAAGATGTTGCGATTGGCATCGAACACTTCGTTGTACACCGTCACTTCGACTGCCGCGCTGCCGTCGTCGAGCGTGACGATCAACAACTTGCCGCGCTGCGTCATCTGCGTGCGCAGGCCCGATATCACACCGGCCATCAGGCGCGGCTCGCGCGACGGGCTCAGGTCGGCCAGCTTGCCGCGCGCAAAGCGGCGCGCCTCCGGCGCATAGGCGTCGAACATGTGGCCTGAAAGATAAAAGCCGAGCGCGAGCTTCTCTTCGGAGAGCCGTTGCTTGTCGCTCCAGGGCCTGGCCTTGACGTATTCGGGCGGCGTTTCGAGATCGCTGTCGTCCCCGCCGAACAGGCTCACCTGGTTGGCTGCCGCCTCGGCCTGTTCCGCACCCTCGAGGGCCAGCGGCACCGAAGCAAGCAAAATGCCGCGATCGACACCAAGGCTGTCGAAGGCCCCGGCGCGGATCAAGGCCTCGATGGTGCGGCGGTTGACCTGGCGCTTGTCAACGCGCTTGGCGAAGTCAAATAAATCGGTAAAGGGCTTGGCCTGGCGCGCCACGATGATGGCTTCGATGGCGTTCTGGCCCGAGCCCTTGACTGCACCCAGGCCATAGCGGATCTTGGTTGCCTTCTTGCCCGGTTCGCCCTCCGGCGTGAAGCGGTAGTTCGAAAGATTGATGTCGGGCGGCAAGAGGCTCAGCTTGCAGATCTCGATCGCATCTTCGACCAGAATCTTGATCTTGTCGGTATCGTCCATGGCGAGCGACAAGTTGGCCGCCATGAAGGCTGCCGGATGATGCGCCTTCAGGTAAGCCGTGTAATACGACAGCAAGGCATAGGCAGCGGCGTGCGACTTGTTGAAGCCGTAGCCGGCGAATTTTTCCATCAAGTCGAAGATTTCGTCGGCCTTCTGTTCCGACAAGCCATCCTTGGCCGCGCCGTTGCGGAAGATCTGCCGGTGCTCGGCCATTTCCTCGGCCTTCTTCTTGCCCATCGCGCGACGCAGCAAATCGGCGCCGCCGAGCGAATAGCCGCCCACCACCTGCGCCATCTGCATCACCTGTTCCTGGTACACCATGATGCCGTAGGTTTCAGACAGGATGCCCTCGGTGCGCGGATCGGGATAATCGAACTTTTCGCCGTGCTTGCGCTTGCAGAAGTCGGGAATCAGGTCCATCGGGCCGGGACGATACAAGGCGACCAGCGCAATGATGTCCTCGAAGCGGTCAGGCCGCGCCTCTTTCAACATGCCTTGCATGCCGCGGCTTTCAAGCTGGAACACCGCAACCGTCCTGGCCTTGGTCAGCAGCTCGTAAGATGCGCGATCATCAAGCGGCAGTTTCGCCAGATCGAACTCGGCCATCGCCGGATCAAGGTCCTTGATGTAGCGCACCGCACGGTCAAGAATCGTCAGCGTGGTCAGGCCCAGGAAGTCGAACTTCACCAGGCCCACGGCTTCCACGTCGTCCTTGTCGTATTGCGACACCACGCCGGTTTCGCCGCCCTGCGTATAGAGTGGACAAAAGTCGGTCAGCTTGCCCGGCGCGATCAACACGCCGCCGGCATGCATGCCGATGTTGCGCGTGATGCCTTCGACCTGCTGCGCCAGTTCCAGCAGTTGCTTGACTTCTTCTTCCTTGTCGCGCCGCTCGGCCAACAGCGGCTCTTCTGCGAGTGCATCGGCAATCGTGACCAGCTTGCCCGGCTTGAACGGGATCAGCTTGGAGATGCCATCGCAGAAACCGTAGCCGAAGTCGAGCACGCGCCCCACGTCGCGCACCGCGCCCTTGGCCGCCATGGTGCCGAAGGTGGCGATCTGCGACACGGCATCCTTGCCGTAGCGGTCCTTCACGTACTGAATGACGCGGTCGCGTCCTTCCTGGCAAAAGTCGATGTCGAAGTCGGGCATCGAAACGCGTTCAGGGTTCAGGAAGCGCTCGAACAGCAGATTGTATTCAAGCGGATCGAGGTCGGTGATCAATAGCGAATATGCCACCAGCGATCCGGCGCCGGAGCCGCGCCCCGGCCCCACGGGCACGCCATTGTTCTTGGCCCACTGGATGAAGTCGGCCACGATCAAGAAGTAACCGGGGAAACCCATCTTGATGATGGTGTCGGTTTCGAACTTCAGGCGCGCTTCATAGCGCGCGCGTTCCTTCTCGCGTTTTTCTGTGTTGGGAAACAGGTGCACCAGGCGCGTTTCCAGGCCGGACTTCGCTTCAGACACCAGGAATTCGTCGATCGTCATGCCATCCGGCGTCGGGAAATCCGGCAGCTTCGGCTTGCCCAGCACGAGCGTGAGATTGCAGCGCTTGGCGATCTCGATCGAGTTCTGCAGGGCGGCGGGCATGTCGGCAAACAGTTCGGCCATCTCCGCCTGGGTCTTGAATGAGAGCTGTTCGTTGAAGCGCTTGGTGCGATGCGGGTTGGCGAGTATCTCGCCTTCGGCGATGCAGGTGCGTGCCTCATGCGCGATGAATTCATCGTGCGAAACGAACTGAATCGGGTGCGTCGCCACCACCGGCAAGCCCAGGCGCGCGGCAATCGCCGCCGCGTGGCGCACTTGCGGCTCCATATTGGGTTGGCCGGCGCGCTGCACCTCCACATAGAAATGGCCGGGGAAGATTTTCGCCCAGCGTGCGGCGTTTTGTTCCGCCAGAGCGACGTTGCCGTTGTCGATGGCATGGGCGATGTCGCCGTACTGGCCGCCCGACAAGGCAATCAAGCCACCCGGTTCGAGCGCTGCGAGCCATTCGGTGCGCAATTCGCCGCGCCCGCGATACTGGTTGGTCAGCCAAGCCTGGCTCAACAGTTCGCATAACTGTTTGTAGCCGGCGGCATTCTTCACCAGCAACAGCAAGCGCGTCGCCTTGTCGCGGTCATTGTCGTTGGTGATCCAGACGTCGCAGCCGGCAATCGGCTTCAAGCCCTTGCCGCGCGCGGCCTTGTAGAACTTGACCATGCCGAACAGGTTGTTGAGGTCAGTGATGGCCAATGCCGGCTGGCCATCGCCGACGGCCGCCTTGACGGCGTCATCGACCCGCACGAGGCCATCGACGATGGAGTATTCGGTATGGAGGCGGAGGTGGGCGAATTGCGGTGCAGTCATCGCAACATTTTACTCGCTCGCCCGGACGGCGAGAAAAGCCCGGCAAAAAAAACAAAGTGTCGGCTTGTCCGGCGTCAGCAGCAAATCGTCAAAAACCGCCCGGCAGGTTATATAATATAGTCAAATCAATGACTTACCGCCCCATTCCCATGCAAGACCATGTTACCGCCGAAAGCAGCGTCGCACTCACCGTGGCCGGTGCAGGCGAGGATTTCCCTTACGTCAATATCGCCGCGTACAAATTCATCACCTTCGATGACACCGCAGAAAAGCGCCCGGTCTTCCGCGCGCTGTGTGACGAGCTAAACCTCAAGGGCACGATCCTGTTGACGCCGGAAGGCATCAACCTGTTCCTGGCCGGCCTGCGCCACCAGATCGACGCCTTTCTCGCCTGGCTGCGCGCCGACCCGCGTTTTGCCGATCTCGCGGTCAAGGAAAGCTATTCCAAGAAGCAGCCGTTCAATCGCATGCTGGTGAAATTGAAGGCCGAAATCATCACCATGAAGCATCCGCTGATCCGCCCCGAAGAAGGCCGCGCGCCCGCCGTGGAACCGGCCACGCTCAAGCGCTGGCTCGACCAGGGCCACGACGACGCCGGCAAGCCGGTCGTGATGCTCGACACGCGCAATGCCTTCGAAGTCGATGTCGGCACCTTCGACAACACGGTCGACTACCGTATCACCAAGTTCACCGAATTCCCGGCCATGGTCGCCGCGCACAAGGAGGATTTTGCCGGCAAGACCATCGTCACATTTTGCACCGGCGGCATACGCTGCGAAAAAGCAGCGATCCACATGCAAAATGTCGGTTTCGACAACGTCTACCAATTGGAAGGCGGCATCCTCAAGTATTTCGAGGATGTCGGCGGTTCGCACTATACGGGCGACTGTTTCGTCTTCGACTATCGCACCGCGCTCTCCCCCGAGTTGAAGGAAACCGAGGTCGCGCAATGCTTCGCCTGCCGTGCGGTGGTGGCACCGCGCGAGCAATTGTCGCCTTACTACATTCCCGGCGAGTCCTGCCCGCATTGCAGGAAGGCGATGCGCGCCGAGTAAGCCAGGGAGCTTAGCCGCTGCGGCACCAGTTTTGCCACATGCCGCGCAGCGCGGCTTCAAAGTGTCGTGCGAAGCGGTCGGCGTCGAACAAGGGCGAGGCAAGCAGCTGGTCCCGCATCAACCTGCGCTGCGCGGCCAGGCGCGGCAGATCGCCGGCATGCGCGCTCGCGCGTTTAACATAGTCGGCGCGGCCCTCTGCCACCCAATGTGCCAGTCCCGCATTGGTCGCGATTCCCACGCCCTGACGCGCGATGAAACTGTCGCCCTTGAGCGTCAGCACCGGCACACCCATCCACAAGGCTTCGGCGCTCGTCGTGCCGCCCGGGAAGGGGAACGTGTCGAGCACGATGTCGATTCCGGCATAGCTGGCGAGGTATTCGGTGCGCGTGGCAAAAGCTTCCAGCACGAGCCGTTCACCGCTGATGCCGTACCGCGCGAAGCGTGCGCGCACCTCGTCGCGCATGGCGGCATCATCAAGCTGCTTGGCCTTCAACAGCAAGCGGCTGCCCGGCACCGCGCGCATCGTTTCAGCCCAGAGCGCCACGACGTCTTCGTTCATCTTCGACAGATTGCCGAAGCAGCCGAAGCTCACATAGCCATTTTGCATGGCGGGCAGTTCGCTCACTTCAGGCGCATTATCCGGCCGCGTGAAGCATAGGCGTGTCTCGGGCAGGCGCCAGATTTTTTCAGTGAAATGCGCTTCGAATTGCGCCGGCAGCGACCATGGGTCAGCCAACACGTAGTCAATCGCCGCAACGCCGGTACTGCCGAAATACCCCAGCCAGCTCACCTGCACCGGCGCCGGCTTCATGGCGAACATAGCAAGCCGGTTGTGCGCCGTGTGGCCGGAAAGATCGATCAGGATATCGATGCCGTCGGCGCGAATCTGCTGCGCCAACCTCGCATCGGACCAGCCGGTGACGCCATGCCAGCCGGCGCAATGGGAGCGCAGGCGCAATGCAAGGGCGTCATCGGCATCGCGCGTGGCATAGACCGTGAAATCAAGACGGTTCGGCGCAAGACGGTTCAGCGCAAGCCGGTTCAGCCGCGCCAGCGCCGCCAACACGCCATCGAGGAAGAAGCCCACCGGATGTTCACGCAAGTCACCCGACACGATGCCGATACGTAAAGGACGCGCTTCGTCGCGCGGATTGGGCCATGCCGTGAAGGCTTGCGCCGCACGGGCGACCGCATCGCCGAACAGGCGCGCCTCGTGCAGCAAGGCTGGTGCCGACACCTGCGGCAGATAGTGCGCCGTCAGCAACAGGTTGCTGCGCGCATTGAGATAACCGGGGCGCAAGGCCAGGGCACGGCGCGAACTTTCCAGCGCCGCTTCCCATTGCCCGAGATCACGCAACAGGACGCCGAGATTGTTATGGGCAATGGCGAAGTCGGGCTTGAGTTCGAGCGCGCGGCGATAGCATTGCAGCGCCTCGCCGTTCTTCCTGATATCGCGCAGCGCTTCGCCCAGATTGCACCAGGCCTCGGCAAATGAAGGCTGCAATGCAAGCGCGCGGCGCAAGTCCGCCACGGCCTCGGCAATACGCCCGCATTCGCGCAAGGTGACGGCGCGATTGCACAGCACAGCGGGAGAATCCGGGGCCAACTGCAATGCGTGGTCGTAGCAGGCCAGCGCTTCATCATGGCGTCCAAGCTGGCGCAAGACGTTGCCGGCGTTGTTTCGCGCATTCAAGTCGTCGGGACGGAGCGACAGGGACTGATGATAGGCTTGCCACGCCTGATCGAGCTGGCCGCGCGCGTGCAAAGCGTCGCCCAGGTGGCGAAATTCCTCGGCGTCGCCGGGCAGCAAACGGGTAAGGTTGGCAAGCGCCTCCAGCGCATCCTTGCCTTGGGCTTGCAAGGCCGCACGCAGCAGCTTCCAGACGAATGCATTGTCGGGGTGCCGGGCAAGCAACGCTCGCGCCTTGCTCTCAAGTTCGGCGTGCCGGCCGCCCTTGAGCATTCCAAGCAAGGCGTCGCATTCAAGCAAAGGCAGCTCGGCGTCGCTCACTTTCCGCTCCCGGATGCAAGCGCCAAGAGCGGCGCGGCCTACTGCGCGGAGCTGAAATTGGCGGCGACGGTACGCAGGTCGTCGACACCCAGGACACCGGCGTCGGCGCGCAACCTCAGACTCGACACCATGTAGGTATACCGCGCCTGCGCCAGATCGCGCTGGGCCACGTATTGCTGCTGCTCGGCATTGAGCAAATCGAGATTGATGCGCACGCCGCCCTTGATGCTGAGCTTGGTGGCTGTCACGAGCAGCTTGGCCGACTCTACCGACTTCTCCAACGCCGCAATCTTGGCGATGCTGGAGAGCACCGAATAGTGCTGCTTGTGCATGTCGAGCATGACCTGATTGGTCTTGTCATCGAGATCGCTCTTGGCCTTTTCGTATTGCGCGACGGCCTGGCGCGTCAATGCGCTGACGGAACCGCCGGCGTAGAGCGGTATCGTGATTTCCACGCCATAGCTGCGCACCGTCGAATCGGTGGTATAGGTATCGATCGACGATGCGTTATCCTTGCCCAAGCTGGCGACAAAGTCCATGTGCGGCAAGTGGCCGGCACGGTTCTTGGCAACTTCATCCTTTGCGACCTCGACGGCCACGCGCTGCGCCGCGATATCGGGATTGTGGGCCAACGCGATCGCACGCCAGGACTCGAAATCGGATGGCTGCAAGGGTTGCGGCTCAAAGGTGCCGACGAGCCCGTCAAGACTCTTGATTTCAACGCCGACGATGGCTTGCAGGGCCTGGAAATTCGTGGAATGGCCATCCTTCGCTTCGATCAACTGCGCTTCAGCCAGATCGAGCTTGGCCTGGGTTTCGAGCATATCGGTCTTGGTGCCCTCACCCTCCTTGAACATGCGGTCGTTGACCTGTCTCTGTTCGAGCAGGGTATCGCGCTGCGAAGTGACGAGCGCCAGATTGTCGCGCGCATACAGCGCATCCACATAGGCACTGGTCAGGCGCATCAGCAAGTCCTGCTGGTGGCTGGAGAACTGCACATCGCTGTAGTCGGCCTGCGCCATGCCTTCGTGGTAGCGCGCCATGTTGTCCGGCGCGTACAAGGGTTGGCGCAGATTGAGGCTGCTGGTCGAACTGACATAATGCGGGTAGGTGGTAAGCGAGCCCTGCCCCGGATAAACCTGCGAACTGGTGGCAAAGTTGCGTGCGCCGGAATAGTTCATGGACAGCACGGGCAGCAGATTCGACTTGGCAAGCTCGCGGTTCTCGCTGCCGGCATCATGTTCGTGAATACCGGATTGGTATGCCGGATCGTTCTGCAAAGCCAGGTTGTAGGCTTCCATCAGCCCCATGGCGAAGGCACTGCCGCACGGCAGGATCAAGCCCGCACACAGCAATCCGGCAGCCAACCGCTTCGGCGAAAATGGAGCGCGCATCATCACTCCTCGGTCATCGACGTCTTGGCGCGATCAAACACCGGCTTCATCAGGTAGCTCATCATGGTGCGTTCGCCGGTCTTGATGAAGGCTTCAACCGGCATGCCGGGACGCACCTCGAGATGGGCCAACGCCTTCTTGCCGGCAGGTGTGGTTTCGGCACGGAAGCGGTAAAAAGGCATGCCGGTCTTTTCGTCTACCACACGGTCGGCCGCGACCTGGGTGATCACGCCTTCCACGTGCGGCGTCTGGTTGCGGTTGAATGCCGAGAAGGTCATCTCGACCTTGAGGCCGACGTGTACCTTGTCGATCAGGTTGACCGGGATCTGGCCTTCGATGACCAGCGGATCGTCGGAGGGAACCAGGTCCATCAAGTGCCCCCCTGCCTGCACCACGGCGCCATGCGTAAACACCGCAACGCCGACCACGGTGCCGTCGACCGGTGCCCGCACCAGGACGTTGTCCAGTTCGAAATCCTGCTCATGCAACCTTGCGGCGAGCGCTTCGACATCGCGTTGCATCTCGGACAACTGGGTCCGCACTTCCTTCTGGTATTCCTGCTGCCGCTGGGTCTTGCGTAGCATCGCCTCAGCCACTTGCCGCTGCACGCGGCCGACGTTGCCGACATTTTCCGCCAAGGCACCGTTGACCTGGGCATAGGTGCGCTCGATGTCGAGCAGGCGGTTGCGCGCGATGTAACCGTCCTTGGCCAGGTCGCGCATGCCTTCCAATTGCTCCTTGAGGAATACCAACTGCTGCTTCATGTTGTCGCGCGACTCTTCCAGGCCGTGCTGTTGGTCGCGCAAGCCGGCGATACTTTCGTCGGTGGCCGCCATTTCGCTGCCGATCGCGGCACGGCGCGAGCTGAACAATTCGGCCTGAGAAGAAATTGCCGAGGCAACGCGCACGTCGCTGCGCGCCTTTTCCAGTTCAGGCGAGAAGGTAATGGCCGACTTGCCGTCGCGTTCCGCGGTCAGGCGGTCGCGTGTGGCCATGTCGGTGAAATACTGCGAGCGCGTGATTTCCGCCTGCGCCTTCAGCATCGTGTCGTTCATCTTGAGCAGCACCTGACCGGTCTTGACCACATCGCCATCCTTGACCAGGATGTCGTCGACGATGCCGCCGGCCTGGTTCTGGATGGTCTTGCGGCTTGTCGCCACCGACACATAGCCCGACGCCGGAACGCCCTTGTCGAGCGGGGCAAAACAGGCCCAGACCAGGAAGCCGCCGACGCCGAGCAGGACAATCAGCCAGCCCAGGCGGGAATGCCCGCGCGAATCGAGATTGACGATCTGCTGCGGCACATCGTGCACCACCACGTCGGTGGCTTGGGTTTTATTGCTGAGAATGTTTTTCATGATGTTTGACTGTTACCCTTGCGCGGTCGCGGGCGCGGGTGCGCTTTGAGCTTGGGCCTGGGCGATCTGCTGTTGCGCCTGCTGGTTTTGCTGCTGCAAGGCCTTGAGCACGTCTCCGGTCGCGCCGTACATCTGCGCCGCACCGTCGCGCAACAGCAACAACTTGGTCGTGACGCCGATAACGCTGGTGCGATGCGTGATCAAGACCACGGTCTTGCCGCGCTGATGCAAATCCTGAATCGAAGCAAGCAGTGCCGCTTCGCCGACATCGTCGAGATTCGAATTGGGTTCGTCGAGCACGATCAGCGAAGGGTCGCCATACAAGGCGCGCGCCAGGCCGATACGCTGCTTCTGGCCGCCGGACAAGCCGCCGCCGCCATCGCCCAGGACCGTGTCATAGCCTTGCGGGAAGTGCAAAATGAGGTCGTGCACGCCGGCGGCCTTGGAGGCTGCCAGCACCTTTTCCGAATCCAGCGTACCGAAGCGGGCAATATTTTCGCTGATGGTGCCGGCAAACAGTTCGATGTCCTGCGGCAGATAACCGATGTACGGGCCGAGTTCGTCCTTGTTCCATTGATAGATGTCGGCCGAATCGAGGCGCACCTTGCCCATCATCGCGGGCCAGACGCCGACCAGCAGGCGCGCCAGCGTAGACTTGCCGGCGCCGCTTGGGCCGATCACGCCGACCACATCGCCGGCGGCAATGGCCAAGGTCAGATTCTTGATCACCGGCACGCGCACACCGGGCGGCGCGGCCGAGACGCCTTCGAGGTTCATGTTACCCACCGGCTTGGGCAGGGCCATGGGAACGCCGCGCACCGGATTTTCTTCCAGGAGCGTCACCAGGCGGGTATAGGCGCTGCGCGTACTGCTCCAGGACTTCCATACGCCGATCAGCGATTGCACCGGTGCCAGCGCACGGCCGACGAGGATGGATGCGGCAATCATCATGCCGGCGGAAATCTTGCCATCGACCGCCAGGAGTGCGCCGAAACCAAGGACCAGCGACTGCTGTGAAACCTGGACGAACTTCGTGATCGCCTGCAGCGTGCCGGCCTTTTCGCTCGCATCGGCCTGCAATTTCAGGAAGATGCTGTGGCGCGTGAACCAGCGTGCCATCAGGCTGGGCAGCATCCCCATCGATTCGATGACTTCAGCATTGCGCATATTGTTGGTGGCTTGCGCGGTCGATGCGATCGCCATGGTATTGGCGTCCGACAAGGGCTTGCGCGTGACGTATTCGTTGATCACCGCAATGATGATCAGCACGACCGTCCCGATCAGGGAAAACCAGCCCAGCGACGGCTCGAAAGCGAAAATGACGGCCAGGTAGATCGGGAACCAGGGCACGTCGAAGAAGGCGAACAACGCGCTGCCCGTGACGAACTGGCGCAAAGTGGTCAAATCGGTCAGCGCCTGGCCGGCGCCGGCCGCACCGCCGGTCTTCAAGCTACGCTCGAAGGCAGCCGTGTAGACCCGCTTGTTGAGCTTCATGTCCAGGCGCGCGGAGAGGCTGATCATGACGCGGCTGCGCACGTATTCGAGCGCCGCCATGAACAGGTAAGCGCCCAGCATCATCAGGGTCAGCATCAACAGCGTGACGTCGTTGCGGCTGCCCAGGACGCGGTCATACACTTGCAGCATGTACAGCGAGGGCACAAGCATCAAGAGGTTGATGATCGCGGAGAAGGACATGACCGTGAACAATTCGCTCTTGAAATCCTGTATCACCTGCCAGATTTCATTCTTCGGGATTTCGAATTTCAGCTTCATAGTTCGCCATTACGACATCAAAAGTAAAAAGCGGTGACGCCATCTGACACCGCGAATATAAGGAATAACAATGTAAATTCGGGTCCGTTCAGACCGCGGCGGAGAAACGTGGGTGTGAATTGCTGGCCACATTAGACACGAGATTGCACCGAATTTATGTGATCCAAATCACATTTTGCGAGATGGTAGCACAAGCGAAACCCGCTGCAAAGGATTTTGCAACAGGAATTTGCGCTTTTGCCGCAGGTGGGAACGACCGATATTTACAAAATCCCAAGCTGACGCCAAATGGGCACTCGCTTGGTAAGGGTTTCCTCGATCAACATGGCCAATTCGGCAACATTTTCCTGCTCTCCCTCGATCGGCGCGCCGTTACGCAGCAGCTTGCGCCCTTGCGCCGCCATGATGCGCCAGGCGCGGGAAGCGATCGCAGCGGCATCACGCGGCGCGTCAGGGGTGGAAAGCATGTGGTAGGCCAGGGAGCTGGCCGTGGCAACAGGCACCCCATTGCCCAGCAGCGGCGCCACCAGCACCTGGTAATCTTCACCGTATTGAATCTGCCCCACCAGTACCCGGTTCAGTGCCGCGGCCGATGCCGCCGCTTCCGGCGCCTGCTGTAGAGGATAGATCGACGCCTGGGACGTAGCCGTCAACAAGGCGGCAACCTGCACCACTTGCGACAGCGATTTGCCCTGCATCGCGGGCAGCGCCGCCAGTTCCGACAGGCTGTGCGGCCGCTCGGCCAGCGCATCGAGCACGGGTCCATGCACGTCTTCCCTGGCATTGATTTCGCCGAAAGCCAGTTTCATCTTCAGGCTGACCAGATCGCGCGGCACGCACAGGGCCAGGCCGAACTGGAACAGGCAATCGAGATAACGCTGCTGGCGCATCGGACGCGCACCGCGCACGAACACGTCCTTGCGGAAGGTCGTGTCGATGATGTAATCCTTTACCGTTTCACGCAGCGTGGCATCGGGAATCGATTTGAGCAAATCCTGCTTTTCCTGGTTCATGTAGAGCTGCTGAAACGCCAGCGGCAGTTCCGCCGAACCCACGTAATCGACCTTGGCCTCTTCGCCCAGTTGGCGTGCCACGTCCGCATGGTAGAGCGGCTCCCAGTGGACGTTCATGTATTCATGCACCAGGTAGTGCGGATCGCCCGTCTTCAGGCTTTCGAGCCGCTTTTCAATGCCGGGATTGCGCACAAAATAGCCGGCCTTGGCCGCCATCATCTGTCCGAAGAACTGGCGCGCATGCTCCACCTGATCCGTGCTCCTGCCGGGATGCAGCGTCGCATACTCAAGCAACAGGCGCTGCATCGGAACGGCCCCGGCCCAGCCCGGCATGGCGTTGTAGCTGACATAGACGACGCCGCCCGGCTTCAGGTAACGCTTGATGAACCGGGCGACATGCTCGCGATTTTCGCGGCTGACCCAGGTGTAAATGCCATGCAGTGTGATGAAATCGAATTGCGGCAGGCTGTCCACCTTGCCTTCGGCCAGTTCGGCGAAGCTGTTTTCCAGCAGCGTCAGATTCCCGAGCCCGGCGGCATCGCACAACTGGCGCGCGCCGCAGACGTGGGCGGGGTTGAAGTCGGCGCCATAGAAACGCCCCTGCGGGTTGGCCGCAGCCTGGACGTTGATGGTCAAGCCGCGCCCGAAGCCGAGTTCGAAGTACGTGAAAGGCCGGTCCAGCGGCACAGGCTCGAACCCATTGAGAACACACACGAAGTTCAGATATGCCGGACTCTGGTCGCGATAAAACCCGGCGGTGTATTCAATGCCCGATGCGTAACCTGCGGTCCAGTCCATGCATAGCGCTCCTGGTTGATGATTCAAGAATTCAGCCGCCGCCGTCAATGCTCCATGTCAACGGCCGGCTGAGTCCGTGCGTGCCAGCATGCCGCGCTCGCGCAGCAAGCCCAGCACCATGTCCACGCATCGTTCGAGTTCGAGCGTGCCGGTATCGACGGCAAGTTCCGGCGCCAGCGGCTCCTCGTAAGGCGAGGAAATGCCGGTAAACTCCTTGACGCCGCCGGCACGCGCCTTTTTGTACAAGCCCTTGACGTCGCGCTGTTCGCAAATCTCGACCGAGCAGCGGCAATGGATCTCGAGGAAATCGCCCGGCGCCATCCAGCTGCGGACCCGGTCCCGATCGACCCGGAACGGCGAGATGAAGGCCGTCAACACGACGATTCCGGCATCGACGAACAACTTCGCCATCTCGCCGATGCGGCGAATGTTTTCACGCCGGTCGGCCTCGGAAAAACCCAGGTCGCCGCACAGGCCATGGCGTACGTTGTCCCCATCGAGCACATAGGTCCGCACACCTTGCGCATGCAGCCTCTGTTCGACGGCATGCGCAAGCGTCGATTTGCCCGCGCCAGACAAGCCGGTAAACCACAGCACGCCGCTTTTGTGCCCATTCTGCGCTTCGCGCTGCGCGCGCTGCACGGTTGCCTCATGCCAGACGACGTTGGAACTGATATTTGCCATGTTCGTCCTAGTCGAGTTCCGCCCAATAGGCTTTTTCGATCGGGCCAATCTCGGCCAGCAAGGGCTGGATATATGGCTCCCATTTCTTCCACTTGCCGACCGAAGAAGAGTAGATCGGCTGACGCACCTGGGTTACGCTGGCAGTCTGCACCGGCCGGTTGGTTTCATAGAAGCGCAACACCTTGTCGTCCCAAGGCAGGCCGCACCAGTCAAGCAGCCTTTTGGCCTGCTGCTCGATATCGCCCACCACCTGCTCGTAACGCAATTCCAGGAATTGTCCTGGCAACAAGGCACGCCAGTGCTGCATCAATTGCCAATAGCGCTGGTAAGTGCGTCCCATGGCGGAAAAATCGTAGCTCCAATAGTGCTTGGTCGCAAACAGCGTGTTGTAGCAGGAAATACAGTTGTCGACGGGATCGCGACGGCAATGGATGATCCGCGCATTCGGGAACATCGCCGTGATCAGGCCGAGATTGTAATAGTTCTCCGGCAGCTTGTCGGTAAAGTGCCGATGTCCGACCACGGGGGCGTGCGCTTCGACCCGCTGCAAGTAAGCCTCGCCCCGGTCGCGCAGGCTGGCGCCGCCGGGCATACGCGCGCCGGTCGGATGGCCGAGTCGCCATCCACCCGGGAAATCGATCCCGTCCAGCACTTCGCTAATGAAAGGCATCTCGCCGGCCGCATACACCTGCGGGTGGCTCGCCAGAATCTGCTCGACCAGGGTGGTGCCGGAACGCGGCATGCCGAGCACAAAAATCGGCCGGTCCGAAGGGTGGCCCTGTGTTTTGAGCTGCGCCAGATATTGTTGGTTGACCTTGTCGTGCATGATCTTGAACAATGCCACGTCTTCGCGCTCGTCATAGTTCGATGTCAACAACTGTATCGACGCGCCTTGCGCATAATTGCTTGCCGCTGCGGCGATGTCGCCGGTGTCCTGGTAAGCCTTGCCCAATGCAAAGTGCAATTGGATACGCTTGGTGCCGCGCACCTTGTCGGCATGTTTTTCGAACTGCATCAAGTGCGAGAAAAAAGGCTCGTCGGCCTTGATTTTCTTTATCGAAGCGCGCGCGTGCATCAAGCCCACTTCCTCCGGTAGCGCACCGATGGCGGCATCGAAGGCAGCACAGGCTTCATCGAGCCGGCCCAATACTTCAAGCACCCTGCCCCTGATCTGCAAAGCTTCCGCCTCGTATTTCGATCCCAGGGCTTGCAATCTATCAATGACGTCCAGCGCTTCCTCGTTGCGCCCGATCTTGTTCAGGCACCCCGCCAGGCCAATCAGCGCGACGCCGCTGGCCGGGAAACGCGAAACCGTGCGTTCGTAGGCCGCCAGCGCTTCGCGCGTCAGGGAAAGCTCGTAATAAACCTGCGCCAGATTACATTGGATTCCCTCGTGATCGGGAGCCGCGACGGCACCCTGCTCCAGCACCGCGCGCGCCTCATGAAAGCGCAACGCGCCGATCTGCATCAGGCCGAAATTGCTCCAGGCATCGGCGTAGTTGGGATCGAGATCGAGCGCCTTGCGAAAGCACAGCTCCGCCGCAACGCGCTCGAACCTGGCGCTGTAGCAAGTGCCCAGGTTGTTATAAAACGACGCCATGATCGGGTTGATCGAGATCGCCGTACCGATACTATCGATCGCTTCGTCGAACTTGCGTTCGGAACGGTAGGCACATCCCAGCAAATGGTGAGCGTCGGCATTGCGCGGCTCGCGTGCGAGAACTTGCAGGTATATCGCTTTGGCAGCCTCAAGATCGCCCACCTGATGCCGGGCAAGCGCTTGATGCAGTAATTCCAATGTATTCATGTAAACGATCTGTAACGCAGCAATTGCCGCATCTTCAAATATGACAGGCAAGTATATCAATAAGCTTCAAGCGCACGGGCGGGAAAAATCAGGGAAATGATATAAACAAAAAGCCGGGCGAACCCGGCTTTTTGCTTGAGGGAAGGCGGCCTGCGCCGCTTTCCTCGTTTATTGCACTGGCGTCGATCAACCCAGCAGATGCAGCGTACCGGTTGCACCCGTAGCATGGGTGAAGGTGTAGCCCGTACCGACCAGCTCAACCAAGGTGTTGCCCGCTGCCATCGTGCCGACGTCGGTCGTTTGACCGGCGACCGACTCCAGCAGGTAGGTGTTGCCTTGGTATTGGAACCAGTCCACCGTGTG
>FTKD01017902.1_pt1 | contig 55150 bp, 42 predicted proteins | sample 1658191 | NCBI WGS metagenome assembly FTKD01 (sample SAMEA3914808, study PRJEB12502) | metagenome | biome: forest; material: soil | place: Canada | collected 2011-08-03 | depth 0.3 m
GCGACGGATCACATCGCCGCCCTGACGACCGCGCAAGTGGCCGCCCTGACGACGACCCAGCTGTCCAACCTCAGCACCACCAACCTCGACGCCTTCACGACCGCCCAGCTGGCCGCGCTGACGACCGCGCAGATCGCCAACCTGACGACGACGCAGCTCAACTCGCTCAACAGCACCGACATCGGCGCGCTCACCAGCGCCCAGGCCGCGGCCCTGACGACGACCCAGCTCGTCGCCTTGACCACCGACCTGTTCGCCGCGCTGTCCACCGGCGACCTCAAGGCCCTGACCACGGCGCAGATCGCCTCGCTGACCTCGAGCCAGCTCAACGGCCTCGCCACGGATCACATCGCCGTCCTGACGAGCGCTCAGGTGGCCGCCCTGACGACGACGCAACTCGCCGCCCTCAGCACGACCAACCTCGACGCGTTCACCTCGGCACAGATCGCCGCGCTGACCACCGCGCAGGTGGCCAACCTGACGACGACCCAGGTCAACGCGCTGGGCACCGCCCAGGTCGCCGCCTTCACCACCGCGCAGATCGGCGCGCTGACCACGTCCGAGGTCTTCGCGCTCTCGACCGGCCAGATCGGCGCGCTGACCAGCGCGCAGGCCGCCGCACTGACCACCGCGCAGGTGTCGGCCATGGGCACCGACCAGGTGGCCGCCCTGTCCACGACCGACCTGAAGGCCCTGACCACGGCCAACATCGCCGCGATGACGACGGCCCAGCTCAACGCGCTGGCGACCGACCACTTCCAGGCGCTGACGACCGCCCAGATCGCCGCGCTCACCACGTCGCAGGTCAGCAACCTCAGCACCACCAACCTCGATGCGATGACGACGGCGCAAACCGTCGCGCTGACCTCGAACGACGTCGCGGCGCTCACCACCGCCCAGTTCGCCGCGCTCTCGACGACCGACCTGGCGGTGATGACCACGACGCAGGTGACCGCGTTCACGACCGGCGACATCCAGGCGATGACGACCGCCGAGACCGCCGCGCTGACGTCGGCCCAGGCCGCCGCGCTGAGCTCGGCCCAGATCCAGGCGATGACCACCACCAACATCGCGGTGCTGGGAACGGCCGAAGTGCATGCGCTCTCGACGACGGCCTTCCATGCGATGTCCTCGGCCCAGATCCAGAACCTCACGACGGCCGACGTCCAGGCGCTGACGACCGCCCACATCGCCTCGCTGACCACCGACCAGCTGAGCGGCTTCAGCACGAGCGACATCGCCGCCCTGACGACGGCGCAGGTGGCCGCGTTCACGACGACGCACATCGCCGCGCTGACGACCGACCAGATCACGCACCTCAGCACGGCCGACATCAGCGCCTTCTCGACGGCCCAGGCCGCCGCGCTGACGACGACCCAGATCGTGTCGTTCACGACCGACCAGATCGCGGGCTTCACGACGCACGACCTCGCGGCGATGTCGTCGACCCAGGCGCAGTCGTTCACCAGCACGGAAATCGGCGTGATGACCAACGCCCAGGTCAACGCGCTGGTCTCGGCCTCCCCGCTGGTGCTCGACCTTTCCGGCACGGGCATCGCCACCACGTCGGCGGCGCAGGGCGTCAGCTTCGACCTGACCGGCTCGGGCCACGCCAGCAAGATGGGCTGGACGACCGCGAACGAAGGCCTGCTGGCACTTGACCTGAACGGCAACGGCCAGATCGACAACGGCACCGAGCTGTTCGGCGTCGGCACCAAGCTCGCGGACGGCACCCGTGCCGGCAATGGCTACGCCGCGCTGGCGCAGTACGACACCAACCACGACGGCAAGATCGATGCGAGCGACGCGATCTTCAACAAGCTGGTCGTCTGGGTCGACTCGAACCACGACGGCAAGTCGGAGGCGGGCGAGCTCAAGACGCTGGCGCAGCTGGGGATCACCTCGATCGACCTGCACGACCAGGTCAGCGGCGCGGCGAGCAACGGCAACATCATCGGCCTGACGTCCAGCTACACGACGTCCGACGGCGCGCAGCACGCGATGGCCGACGTCTGGTTCACCAAGGAGACGACGGCTGCCACGACGCTGACCACGGCGAGCACGCCGAGCCTGAGCGACCTGCTGGCCGCCCCGGCCACCAACCTGCTCCCGGGCCACGCGACGGACGCCGCCGCCTCGACGACTGCTCACGCGGCGACGAGCACCCCGGATGCCCACGCGAGCGCGCTGCACGGGCTGATGGCCAGCCACCTGCTCGACGACGAGCACAACCGTGCGAACCCGCTGATCTGACGGGCCGACCGGCCTTGCCCGACCTCGACGACGGGCAGGCCGGTCCTCCAACGCCATGAGCATCCTCTCCAGGTGGTTGACCCGCGTCGCTCACATCGTCGAGAACGCGTTCGGCTGGGATCCATCGCGCCACCATGCGTCGTCGACCGGCACGACGGGCGGCGCGCTGACATCCCTGACGATCCCGGCGCTGACCTCCAGCGACGTGGCGGCGCTGTCGCTGGCACAGCTGCAGGCCATCGCGCCGTCGGACATGGCGTACTTCAACACAGCGGCGATGCTCGGCTTCTCCAGCGCGCAGCTGGCGGCGCTGACGACGACACAGTTCGTCAACTTCACGAGCAGCGAGATCGCCGGGCTGTCGACCAGCCAGGTCGCCAGCCTGTCGACCACCGATCTGCAGGCGATGACCACGCAGCAGGCCACCGGCCTCAGCGGCGCGCAGCTCGCCGCGCTCACCAGCCAGGAACTCGCCGCGCTCGGCTCGGCGCAGCTCAACGCGCTTTCATCGACGCAGATGGCGGCGCTGGGCACCAGCCAGGTCGCGGCACTGTCCGCCAGCCAGGTCAAGTCGCTGGACACCACGCACATCGCGGAGCTGAGCACCGCGCAGCTGGCCGCGCTCACCACCGCGCAGGTGGCGGCGCTGACGACGGCGCAGGTCGCCGTGCTGACCCCGGCCGAACTCGATGCCCTGAGCAGCACGCAGATCGGCGCCCTGACCACCGCGCAGGTGGGCGCGCTGAGCCTGGCCTGGATCGCCTCGCTCGACACCGGCATCGCCGCGTTGAGCACCGCCGTCATCCATGCGCTGACGACCGCGCAGATCGCCGTGCTCACCTCGGACGAGATCCAGTGGCTGACCACGGCCCAGGTCGCGGCGCTCACGTCCACGCAGGCACAGGCACTGAGCGACTCGCAGCTCGCCAATTTCAGCAGCCAGGACGTCGCGGCGCTCGGCACCGCGGCGCTCGCGGCGCTGGCGCCGGCGGAGCTCAACGCGGTTCCGGCGGACAGCCTGGCGGCGCTCTCGACGGCGCAGGTGGCCGTGTTGACGCCCGCGCAGGTCGCCGGCCTCGATCCCGCCACGCTCGCCATCTTCGGCACCGCGCAGATCGCCGCGCTGACCAGCGCGCAGATGGCCGCGCTTACCACCGCGCAGATCGCCGCGCTGGGGTCCACCGACGTTGCGGCGCTGACCAGCACGCAGCTTCGCGCGCTGGGCACCAGCCAGATCGCGGCGCTGACGGACGCCGAGATCGGCGCGCTGTCGACCAAGGCCATCGCCGGCCTGAGCGCCACGCAGGTGGCCGCGCTGACCACGGACCAGCTCGGCGCCCTGGGCACGCAGCAGATCGCCGCCCTGAGCACCGCCCAGGTGGCCGCGCTGGCGACGGCGCAGCTCGCGTCGCTGAGCACGGCCGACATCGCCGCGCTGAGCACCGCCCAGGTCTCCGCGCTCACCAGCGCGCAGGCCAGCGCGTTGACGCCCGGCCAGATCGGCGCGCTGTCGACGGCCGACGTCGCCGCGCTGCGCACCGCGACGATCGCCGCCCTCACCAGCACGCAGTTCGCCGGACTGTCGCCGACGCAGCTCGCCGCGCTCGGCACGGCCCAGGTGGCGGCGTTGACGACCGGCCTCGTCTCGACGCTGTCGGATGCCCAGATCGCGGCGCTGGCGACCACGCAGTTCGCCGCGCTGTCCTCAGCCGCCGTGGCGTCGCTCACGACGTCGCAGCTCGCCGACCTGTCGCCCGCGGACGCCGCCGCGTTCACCACGGCGCAGATCAAGGCGCTGAGCCCGACCCAGCTCGCGGCGCTGCCGCTGGCCGACGTGGTCGCGCTGTCGACGCGCGCCATCGCGGCGCTGTCCACCGCGCAGATCGCCGCGCTGCCCGCGGCCGACCTGCCCGCGCTGACGTCGACGCAGTTCGCCGCCCTCACGACCACCCAGATCGCCGCGTTCACCTCGACGCAGGTGTCGGGCTTCAGCACGGCGCAGATCGCGGCCCTGCCGGCGGCCGACATCGCGGCGCTGTCGACCGCCGCCATCGCGGGCCTGGGGAGCGCCGGCATCGGGGCGCTGAGCCTCGCCGATGTCGCCGCGCTGCGCTCGGCGCAGGTGGCCGCGCTGTCCACCACGGAGGTGGCGGCCTTCAGCACCGCTCAGCTCGGCGCGCTGACGACCGCCGACGTGCGAGCGCTGACGACCGCGGGCATCGCGGCGTTGACCACGGACCAGGTCGCGGCCTTGACGACGAGCCAGGTCGCCTCGCTCGGCACGGCGCAGGTCGCCGCGCTCACGACCTCCCAGATCGCGGCGCTGTCGGACGCCGACCTGAACGCGCTCAGCTCGACGCAGTTCCACGCGCTCACCGCGGCGCAGTTCGGGGCGCTGACCACCGACCAGTTCAGCCACCTGTCCACGGCCACCATCGCCGCGCTGACCACCGCGCAGGTGAGCGGGCTCAGCACCGACGTCGTGGCCACCATGGGCACCAACCAGATCGCCGCGCTGACGACGGCGGACATCCAGTCCTTCACCGCGCCCCAGGTCGCGGCGCTCACCGGCGCCCAGATCTCGGCGATGTCGCCCGCGCAGATCAGCGCCCTGCTGCTGGCGTCGCCGATCGTGCTCGATCTCGACGGCCACGGCATCAGCACCACCTCCGCGGCGCAGGGCGTGCGCTTCGACCTGCAAGGCACGGGGCAGGCCAGCCAGGTCGGCTGGACCGCGGCCGGCAACGGCCTCCTCGCCGTCGACCTGAACGGCGACGGCAAGATCGACAACGGCACCGAGCTGTTCGGCACCGGCACGCTGCTGGCCAACGGAACGCGCGCCAGCAACGGCTACGCCGCGCTGGCGCAGTACGACACCAACCACGACGGCAAGATCGATGCGAGCGACCCGATCTTCAGCAAGCTCGTCGTCTGGGTCGACGCCAACCATGATGGCGTCACCGAAGCCGGCGAACTCAAGACGCTGGCGCAGCTGGGCATCACCTCGATCGACCTGCACGCCACGGCCGGCACGACCGTCCAGAACGGCAACCTGCTGGGCCTGACGTCGAGCTACACGATGGCCGACGGCGCCACGCACGCGACGGCCGACGTGTGGTTCGCGAAGGAGACCAGCACGCCCGCCGCGCCGGCCTTGTCCGACCTGCTCGCGCATCCAGGCACGGATCTGCTGGCGGCCGAAGCCGGCAACGCGTCAGTGAGGACGCACCAGGCGGCGATCGATTCGAGCAGCCACCCGCTGCAGGGGCTGCACGGCTGGTCCGGGCTGCTCGGCGACGAGGAGCGCCGCCACGGCACGCCGCTTCTCTGACGTCACTTGGTCGCGATGACGTTCAGGCTGATCGGGAAACCGTAGGGCTTGAAGTCGCTGGTGTCGCTGAACAGGCCGAACGATTCGACCCGCTTGATCTCCGAGAACCCGGCCTTGGTCAGGTAGTCGGTCATGAACAGTTCGTTCCAGCCGAAATAGTGGAAATCGTGCGCGTCGACCTGGCCGCCGAACATCATCCGCATCGTGTGGAACTTGATGTCCGGCGTTGCCTGCGGGTTGATGAAGAGGCTGCACAGGACATCGAGGTCGGGAACGGAGACGTAGAGCTTTCCGCCCGGCTTCAGGATCCGGTTGATGCCCTTGAGCGTGTCCAGCACCTTCTGCTGCGAGACGTGCTCCACCACGTGGCTGGCGTAGATCTCGTCGCAGGCGCCGTCCGCGAACTGGCTCAGGTCGCTGATGTCGCCGATGTGGTCGACTCCCGGCCGGTTCGAGATGTTGAGGATCTCCCAGCCGTCCTTGGTCTCGACGCCGCCAATGTGCAGTTTCATGGATGCTCCGCAGAGTTGAATTGAACTTCGGCCGATCGTGCGCCTGGGATCGTAGCAGTCAGGCCGCGGCCGTGAGCGCGTCGCGCGCGCCGCCCAGCTGGGTCTGGCGCCACATCGAGGTGTAGATCGCTTCCAGGTTGCGGCAGAAGCCGTCGGCGTCGCACAGCGCGTTCGTCGGCTGCGTGGCGATCAGCTGGGCCTTCAGGCGCGCCAGGCGCTGCGGATCGCGCGCCAGCTGCAGCGCGAGCGCCTCGTAGTCGGCCAGCGAGGTGGTGACCAGCTCCGGAACGCCCGCGGCGTGCAGCAGGCTGCCCGCCACGCGCGACGGGAAGGCGTCACCCATGCAGGTGACCACCGGCAACCCCGACATCAGCGCGTCGGCGCAGGTGGTGTGGGCGTTGTACGGGTGGGTGTCGAGGAACAGGTCGGCCTGGCGATAGCGGGCGAGGTGATCCTCGACGCGCGGGACGCGCTGCGCGAACACCAGCCGGTCGGGATCGACGCCGCGCTGGCTCGCCTCGCGGCGCAGGTTCTCCTGCGACAGCGGGTTGCGCGACATCAGCCAGAGCACGCTGCCCGGCACCTCGCGCAGCAGCCGCATCCACACGGCGAAGACGTGCGGGGCGATCTTGTAGTCGTGGTTGAACGAGCAGAACACCACGCCCTCCTCGGGCAGCCCGCATTCGGCGCGCGTGGGCGTGCGGTCGGCGATCTTCAGCCCCGAGGCGGCCGGCAGGTAGGCGTCGGGCAGGTAGACCACCTGCTCGTTGTAGAACTTCCTGTGCTCGGGCGGGATCACGTGGCGATCGGCCACGATGTAGTCCATGTACCTGGTGCCCATCGTGCCCGGATAGCCGAGGTAGTTGACCTGCGCCGGCGCCGGACGCATCGCGAACACCTCGCTGCGCGAATCGGAAGTGAAGCCGGCCAGGTCGATGGCGACGTCGACCTCCATCTCGCGCATGATCTCGGCGATGCGCCGGCTCTCCATCATGCGGGCGTCGATGAAGTGGTCGAAGGTGGCCAGCATGCGCTGGCGCAGCCGGCTGTCGTCGTTGATGCCGATCGAGATGGCGATGGTCTCGAAGCGATTCTTGTCGTGGCGCTCGAAGATGCCGGCCATCAGGTGGCCCACCGGGTGCTCGCGCAGGTCGGGCGACACGTAGGCGATGCGGATGCGGTCGTGCTTGTAGCGCTCGCCGTTCCACAGCGGCGCGTGGCGCACCGGGTAGCGCAGGTCGGCGAAGGTCTCGGCGCAGCGGTGGTGCACGGCGGCGGAGTCGGTGATAGCCATCACGCCAAGCGACTTGGCCGACGGCTTGCCGGCCTCGATGCCCGCGAGGATGGTGGCGACGTCGGCGTCGAAATGCGACCAGTCGCAGATGTGCATGCGCTCGTAGCAGATCGAGCCGATGCCCCATTCGAAGTCGGGGTTGATCCTGAGGAGCCGGTCGAACATCGCGATCGCCTCGAGCGGCCGCTTGAACTCGGTGAGCATCACCGCGCAGTTCGACAGCGCGTTCTGGTTGTCCGGATTGATCGCCAGCGCGCGGTTGAAGCGTTCCAGCGCTGGCAGGTGCTGCAGCGTCTCGCGCAGCAGCGTGCCGCTGTTGATCATCGCCTCGACGTAATCGGGCTTGACCTCGAGCGCGCGGTCGTAGCTGGCCAGCGCGGCGTCGCGGCGGCCCATGCGGTGCAGCACGGAGGCGTGGGCGTACCAGATCGGCGCGAAGCTGGGGGCGACACGGATGCCGCGCTCGACCACTTCGAGCGCCCGCTCCGGACCATGGCGGCCCATCAGCAGCACGGCCAGCGAGTACAGCGCGATGCCGTCGTTCGGGAAATGCGAGAGGTAGAACTCGAAGACGGCCTGCGCCTGGTCGAGCTGCCCGGCGTTCTGCAGGTCGATGCCCTGCATCAGCAGCGAGCGGTCGGGAACCGCGCGCTCACCTTGGGCGGCGATGGCAACCCCGGTCGATCCGGCGCCGGACGCCGCCGCGGCCAATGCGCCGACGGCCGGGGAAACCTTGGCGGAAGGCGAGACCTGGGGGGAAGGCATGCGTCGGCTCCTGGAATTGCTTGTTTTTGCAGGCCTTCATCGTCGCTCCCGGGGGAGTGGCCCGATCGCACGAAAAGGCGGCCCCGACGGGCCCAGATCCACGCTCCGCCGCCCGGCGGGCTACTGCAGGTGGATCGCCAGCCCCAGGCCGAGCGACCACAGCAGGGCGTTCGACTGCTGGGTGTCGTAGAGCGCGTCGACGTACTGCACCCGCATGTTGTAGTGGTCGCCCTCGGCGGCCATCACGTCGAAGAGCGAGCGCCGGCCGAGCTGCTGCCACTGCTGCAGCGTGTAGTTGCGGACCAGTTCGCTGTTGTGCAGGATCTCGACCACCTGGCGCGCCCGGTCCATCGCATGCTCGGCCTGCTCGTGGACCTCGGCCATGCGGTTCTTGCGCGCCTCGAGCGCGTCGTCGCGCTGCAGCCGGGCCGCCGCGGCGCGCTTGCGGGCCGAGTTGGTGGTGTAGGCGTTGGAGGCGTTGAAGAGCTGCCAGCTCAGGGTGACGCCGCCGGTGACGGAGCGGGAATCGCCCGCGCCGGCGGCCTTGGTCGCCGCCACCAGCAGACCCAGCTGCGGCTTCTGGCCGTCGAGGACGGCGCGGACGTAGCTGTCGAGCGCGCTGGCCTGGGAATCCAGCGCCTGGATGTCCGTCGCCCTGTTGGCCAGCGTCAGCAGGTCGTCCAGGCCCGGCGTGTCCAGCATGACCGAGGTGATGCCCTCGCTGGGCGGCAGGTCGTCGCCCACGAAGCGGCGCAACCGGACCTCGGCCAGGCGCTTCTGCGACAGGCTCTGGTCGCGCGCCAGCTCGGCCTGCTGCTGCGTCTTGCGCGCCTGCACCAGCTCGCTCGTGCGGCCCCTGTCGACGCTGACGATCATCTGCAGCGCCTCGACCAGGCAGCTCATCTTGCGGACGTACTGGTCATACACCTGGGACTCGACGGTGAAGCGGCTGCGCTCGAGCGCGAGCGACACCGTCTGCAGGGCGACCTGCTCCTGCGCCGAGATCTCGCCGAAACGGGCGGCGTCGGCCAGGTGGGTGCGCCAGTCGGTCAGGTCATGGACGCGGCCGCCGTCGTAGAGGGGCGCCGTCACGCTGAGGCTGCCCTGGAACTGGGCGCCATGCGTGGAGGTGGAGTTGACGGCGCCGGTGTCGACGCCGCCGATCTGGCCGCCGATGCTGGCCTGCGGCAGGCGTGCCGAGCTGGCCTCGTCGATGTCGCTGGCCGCGGCCTCGGCGAGCATGTGCGTCGCGCCGACCGCGTTGCTGCGGCGGATGGCCGTCTGCACCATCGCCAGCAGGTTCTCGCGCGGTTCGCGCACGTTCGCCGGCAGGGGCGTGGACGAGGGCGAGGCCGGGGCCGCGCGGAAGATCGGGGCACGCTCGGGATCGGCACCGTCGCCGTCGACGCAGCGGCTGTTGGCCACGGCGGGGCCGGGAGCCACCGGCGGCGTGCGCGGCGGCGTGGCGGCCGGGGCCGAGGCGGCGCCGAACAGCGCCGCCGCCAGGCAGGCGCCGGTCAACCAGCGGAAATTCAGACTCACGAACCCCATGACGGGCTGCTCCTTGCAACGCCGCCCGGCGTTGCAGGCGGCACCCTGCCAGTAGACCGCCTGCGAGGGGTGGGCAAATGCCGGGAAACGAGGCGATTGGCCGGCCATTTCGGCCACCGCCACTCACCGCTCGCGGAACGCTTCCTTGGACTTCAGCATCGGGCGCAGCAGGAAGTTGAGCACCGAGCGCTCGCCGATGCGCACCTCCGCCGATCCCGTCATGCCGGGCAGCACGGTGAGCGGCTTGCCCTTCTCGTGCAGCGTGTTGTTGTCCACCCGCAGCATCACGCGGTAGTAGGTCGGGTCGGTGCCGCCCTGCGCGTGGTCGGGGTCGCCGATCGCGTCGGGGCTGATCGATTCGATGCTGCCGTCGAGGCCGCCGTAGATGGTGAAGTCGTAGGCCGCCAGCTTGATCTCGGCCTTCTGGCCCACCTGCAGGAAGCCGATGTCGCCCGGCTTCACCCGCGCCTCGATCAGCGTGCGCTTGCCGAACGGCACGATCTCCATGATCGGCGCCCCCGGGGCGACGACGCCGCCGAGCGTGTTGTTGCGGATGTTCTTGACGAGGCCGTGCACCGGCGACTTGATCACCGTGCGGGTCAGCACGTCCTGGCGGCCGGCCTGCTGCTCCTCGAGCTGGGCCAGCTCGGGCTGCAGCTTGGCGAGCTCGGTGCTCGCATCCTGGCGAAAGCGGTTGACGCGGTCGGAGCTCTGCAGGCTCATGTCGTTGATCTGGCGCCGCAGGTGCAGCACCTCCACCTCGGACAACAGGCCCTTGGCCGCCATCGCCTCCGACATCGCCAGCTCGCGCCGGAGCATGTCGACGCCGCGCTGGTTGGAACCCACGGCGTCGTCGAGCGCGCGCTTGCGGGCCAGGTACGAGTCGCGCTCGCTCTCGGCGACCTGCGCGTCGGCCAGCACCTCGGGCGGGAACACCGGCACGCGGCCGGCGGCCTCGGCGCTCAGGCGCGCGATCTGGGCCTTGAGCGCGATCCGCTTGGTCTCGCCCTCGGCCTGCAGCGACTGGTAGCGGGTCGGGTCGAGCTCGGCCAGGTCCTGGCCCGCCTCCACCTGGTCGCCTTCGTGCACGAACAGCTCGCGCAGGATGCCGCCTTCCAGGCTGGCGATGACCTGCTCGTGCCCTTCCGGCACCACGCGGGCATCGGCCTTGGTGACTTCGTCGACGCGGGCGATCGTGGCCCACGACAGCGCGGCGGCGAGCACCGCCGCCATCAGGTAGAGGATCCAGGCGATGTGCGGCGAGGACTCGACGACCTGGGCCGCGCGGACGCCGCTCATGAAGGCGTCGTCGCCACGGCGCGGGCGGCCGCCCGTCTGGGCCGCCGCGGCGAGTGCGTGCTTGTTGCGGGTCCAGAACATGGATAGCCTCGGAGCGCGACGCGGGCGTCAGGCGGCCGCCGCCCTTTCCATGGGGGCGGCCATGGTCTGCCGTTGCACGGGCTGCTCGGTCGCGGGCGCGCGCTGCGCCGGCGGGGCCGAGGGCTTGATGCCAGACAAGGCGGCCAGCACGGCGGCCTTGGGGCCGTCCAGCACCACCCTGCCGCCGTCGACCACCATGACGCGGTCGACGAGCTCGAGCACCGCCGGGCGGTGCGTGACCATGATCAGCGTGCGCGTGCCCGCGGCCTCCTTCAGCTGGCGCAGGAACATCACCTCGGATTGCGCGTCCATCGAGCTGGTGGGCTCGTCCATCAACAGGATCTGCGGCTTGGTGATCAGGCAGCGCGCGAGCGCGACGAGCTGGCGCTGGCCGCCCGAGAGCAGGCCACCCATCTCGCCGACCGACAGCTCCCAGCCCTGCGGATGCGCGGCGACGACGCGATCCAGCCCGGTGACGCGCGCGACCTCGGCCAGCTTCGTGGCGTCCAGGTTGGCGCGGCCCATCATCACGTTCTCGCGCAGCGTGCCCTTGAACAGGCGCGGCTCCTGCGAGACGAAGCCCACGCGCAGGCGGTAGTCGGCCGGATCGATCTGGCGCAGGTCGAGCCCGTCCACGTCGACCATGCCCTCGGTTGGCTGGTAGAGCCCCGCCATCAGGCGAAGGATGGTCGACTTGCCGCTGCCGATGCGTCCGAGGATGGCGATGCGTTCGCCCGCGCCCACGCGCACCGTCACGTTGCGCAACACCCGCGGCGCCGTGGCCTGGCTGGTCTGCGGGTAGGCGAAACTCAGGTCGCTGAGGCCGATCGCACCGGTGACGCGGTGTCCCGCGATGTAGTTGCGCTCGTTCTCGCGCTCGGTGGGCAGGCTCATCATGCGATCGAGCGACATCATCGCGGCGCGCGCGCCCTGGTAGCGCGTGGCCAGGCCGACGACGCTGCTCAGCGGCGCGACGGAGCGGCCGGCGTACATCACGGCGCCGATCAGCGCGCCGCCCGTGATGACGCCGTCGTGGATCAGGTAGACGCCCCACACCAGCATCACCAGGGTGACGAGCTGCTGCGACACGGCCGACAGGTTGCTCGTCCAGGCGGACATGCCGCGCGCCTTCAGGCCAGTCTCGGCGGCGGCCGCGGTGGCCTCCTCGTAGCGATGCAGGAAGCGGCCCTGGGCGCCGACGGACTTCACGTCCTCCAGGCCCTCGACCGCCTCGACGATCACGCCCTGCAGCTCGGCCTGGTGGTTCAGGTTGGCGCTCATCGCCTTGCGCAGGCTGCGCTGGATCGCCAGCGCCATGCCGATCAGCAGGGGAATGGCCAGCACCAGCACCCAGCCCAGCGGGCCGCCGATGACGAAGGTCATGGCCACGTACATCGCGATGAACGGCAGGTCGCTCAGGGCCGACAGCGTGGCGCCGGCGAAGAACTCCCGCACGATCTCGACCTGCGCCATGTGGTGCGCGTAGCTGCCCGCGGACTCGGGGCGATGCTCCATGCGCACGCCCAGCGTCTGGCGGAACAGCAGCGAGCCGATGATCAGGTCGGCCTTCTTGCCGGCGCTGTCGATCAGGTGGCTGCGCAGCTGGCGCGACAACAGGTCGAACACGAGCGCGAGCGCGCCGCCCGCGGCCAGCGCCCACAGCGTGACGAACGCCTGGTGCGGGATCACCTTGTCGTAGACCACCGAGGTGACGAGGCCGCTCACCAGCATCAGCACGTTGCTGAGCAGCGCGGCGAGCATCGCCGAGCGGTAGTACGGGATGAAGCGGCGCAGCGTGCCCCACAGCCAGTGGCCGGACATGTCGAGCAACTGCTGCTCGCGGTGGCCGCTTCCCGGCGCCTGTGCCGGCTGCGGCGTGGCCACCAGCGCATAGCCGAGGTACTCGATCTCGAGCTCGCTCTCGCTGGCGCGGCAGACGTGGAATTCGGGGCCCGGCATCACCACTTCGCACATCGGCGAGACGCCCGGCTCGGCGTCGACGCGCTTGACGAGCACGCAGGCGTCGCCGTTCTTCAGCAGCAGGATGGCCGGCAGCAGCAGCATGTGGATGTCGCCGATGTCGCGCTGGATCAGGCCCGCGTTGTAGCCGGCCGCCTTCATCACGCGCACGGCCTCGTTCGGGTTCAGCAGGCCGTCCACCGGCATGCCGTCCAGCAGCGAGTCGGCCGAGCGTTCGTTGCCGTGGTGCCGCGTGAGGAACACCATCGAGTGCAGCAGCGCGTCGTGGTCGACGCCAATCGCGTCCAGCTCCGCCAGCTCGTCGAGCGTCGGGATGCCGTCATCGCCGGGCGGGTGCGCGGCCGTCGGCTCCGCCGCGTCGCCGTAGCGACGCTCGGGGCCGGACGCGAAGTCCAGGACGGGATCCTGACGGCTGCTCATGGTCGTTCAGACCGTGGGCGGCCGGCGGGTGGAGATGGCGATCATGCGCGGGGCATTCGGATGGAGGGACGGTTCCCACGGATTCTGCGATGCCCCCCGCCCGTCCATTGACCGCATCAACCGGGCCATTGCCGGCCTATTCGGGTCTCTGGAAGGACGAAACCCCGTCGTGCAGGCGCAACGACGGGGTTCCGGAACTGCCCGGCGCGGCCGGGCAGGCGCTCAGCGCTTGCTGCGCTTGGCGGGCGGTTTGCCGCGCGCCCCTGACTTCGCGGGCGGGCGCGTCGCCCCGCCACCACCGCCGGCGCCGCCCGCGCGGGTCTTGCGGCTGGCGCGCTTGATCTCGCGATCCTGCGCCTGCACCGAAGCGAGCTCCTCGGCCGCGGTGGCCACCGGCGCGCGCGCCCCGGCTTCGGACTTGCGGCCGCGGCTGAGCAGGCGCTCGCCCTCGACCTCGCGCACGATGCGGAAGTCGATCTTGCGGCCGTCGAGGTCGACGCGGCTCACCTGCACCCGCACCCGCGCGCCGATGGCGTAGCGGATGCCCGTGCGCTCGCCGCGCAGTTCCTGGCGCACCTCGTCGAACTTGAAGTACTCGCCGCCCAGCTCGGTGATGTGCACCAGGCCTTCCACGTAGAGCGCGTCCAGCGTGACGAACAGGCCGAAGGTGGTGGCCGCGCTGACGGTGCCCGAGAACTCCTCGCCCAGGCGCTCGCGCATGAAGCGGCACTTGAGCCAGGCCTCGACGTCGCGCGAGGCCTCGTCGGCGCGGCGCTCGTTGGCGCTGCAGTGCTCGCCGGCGGACACCCACTGGGCCATCTCGCCCTCGGCCGCCTTGCCCGTGGGGCGCGGGCTCTTGCGCGCGCCGGCGGCCGCCGAGTTCTCGACATCCGGCGTGGCCAGGTGATAACGCCTGCCCTGCAGCAGCGCCTTGATCACGCGGTGCACCAGCAGGTCGGGATAGCGGCGGATCGGGCTCGTGAAGTGGGCGTAGGCCTGGTACGCGAGGCCGAAGTGGCCGCTGTTCTTGGGCGTGTAGATGGCCTGCTGCATGGAGCGCAGCAGCATCGAGTGGATCTGTTGCGCGTCCACGCGATCCTTGGTGGCCTGCGCCAGCGCCTGGTACTCGGCGGGCTTCGGATCGTCGCTGATGGACAGCCCGAGGCCCAGCGCCTTCAGGTAGTTCTGCAGCGTGATCTTCTTTTCCGGCGTCGGGCCTTCGTGCACGCGGAACAGCACCGGGTGCTCGTGCAGCGCGATGAAGTCGGCGGCGCAGACGTTGGCCGCCAGCATCGCCTCCTCGATCAGCTTGTGCGCGTCGTTGCGCGTGCGCGGCACGATGCGCTCGATGCGGCCGTTGTCGTCGCAGATGATCTGCGTCTCGGTGGTCTCGAAGTCGATCGCGCCACGCCGTTGACGGGCCTTGAGCAGGGCGCGGTAGACGTCGTGCAGGTTGAGCAAGTGCGGCACCAGCTCGGCCCGCTCGGCGGCCTCGGGGCCGCGGGTGTTGCCCAGCACCGCCGCCACCTGCGTGTACGTGAGGCGCGCGTGCGAGTTGATGACCGCCGGATAGAACTGGTAGGCGCCCTGCTCGCCGTCCTCGCCGATCAGCATGTCGCACACCATGGAAAGGCGGTTCTCTTCCGGGTTGAGCGAGCACAGGCCGTTGGACAGCTTCTCGGGCAGCATCGGAATGACGCGGCGCGGGAAGTACACCGACGTGGCGCGCTCGTAGGCGTCGGAGTCGAGGGCTTCGCCGGGCTTCACGTAGTGGCTCACGTCGGCGATGGCCACGATCAGGCGCCAGCCGCTGAACGCGTTCTTGCCGCGGCCCGACTTGTAGGGCTCGCAGTAGACGGCGTCGTCGAAGTCGCGCGCGTCCTCGCCGTCGATGGTGACCAGCGGCACGTCGGTGAGGTTGATGCGGCCCTTCATGTCGGAGGCGCGCACGTGGTCGGGCAGCTTGGCGGTCTGCGCCAGCGTCTCCGCCGAGAACCGATACGGCACCTCGTATTTGCGGACCGCGATCTCGATCTCCATGCCGGGGTCGTCGATCTCGCCCAGCACCTCGGTGATGCGGCCCACCGGCTGCGAGTACATCGACGGCGGCTCGGTGAGTTCCACCGCCACCACCTGGCCCGCCACCGCGGCGGCCGTGGCGTTCTTGGGGATGAGGATGTCCTGGCCGTAGCGGCGGTCCTCCGGGGCCACCAGCCAGGCGCCGCCTTCGTTGAGCAGGCGCCCGATGATCGGGGCCTTGCGGCGCTCGACGATCTCCAGGATGCGCCCTTCGGGCCGGCCCTTGCGGTCGAAGCGCACGAGGCGCACCTTGACGCGGTCCCTGTGCAGCACGGAGCGCATCTCCTGCTGCGAGATATAGACGTCGGGCTCGCCGTCGTCACGCTTGACGAACCCGTGTCCGTCTCGGTGTCCGAACACGACACCCTCTGCTTCGCCCATCAAGGCGCCGTTCAACGCGGGGGGGCTTGCTACTATTTTGTTTTTGATGATATGATCTCTTTCTTCGCTGATTGAGACGAGCGCAGCAATGCGATTGACCCAATCACTGAAATGTACCTTGCCCAGATGGCGGAATTGGTAGACGCACTAGTTTCAGGTACTAGCGCTTAACGGCGTGGAGGTTCGAGTCCTCTTCTGGGCACCATATTCGAGAAAGCCTCGTCCACTTCGGTTGACGAGGCTTTTTTCATTGGCGCGTCGCACGGCCTGCGGCCATTCAAGCCGCCGATGCGCGAGGCAGCGGCGGCGTCCACGCTCACTCCTCGGTGTTGCGCTTGATGAGCGTCTCGATGGAGATGTCGTCGTAATCCTCGAAGGGCTGGTGGATCCACGGGCTGGTGGGCAGCACCTCGACGAAGTAGTCGGGCGTGTAGGTGGAGATGGCCTTGGTCCACAGCACCGCGGACCGCAGGTCGCTGATGGCCGGCAGGCCGCGCAGGCGCTCGGCCACCGCGGCCAGCGTGACGCCGGAGTCGGCCAGGTCGTCCACCAGCAGCACGCGGCCCGACAGCTCGCCGCGCGGCAGGGTGATGTACTTGGCCATGTCGAGCCGGCCCTGGATCGTGCCGGCCTCGGCGCGATAGGAGCTGGTGGACATGATCGCCAGCGGCTTGTCGAAGATGCGCGAGAGCATGTCGCCCGGGCGCATGCCGCCGCGCGCCAGGCACAGGATCTGGTCGAACTGCCAGCCGGAGGCGTGCACCTTCAGCGCGAGGCGTTCGATCAGCGAGTGGTACTCGTTCCAGGAAATGTAGAGGTGCTTGCCGTCGTCCGTGAGCATCGTGATCCTTCAAACTTTTCGGTGGCTCGCAGGCGAGCGCGCGGCCGCTCCGGAGCGAGCCGGCGTGAGCCCCTCGGGGGCGGGGAGCGCAGCGAGCCGGGTCGTCATTTCAACGGTAAGGATGGCGAAGGAGGATCGTGTGGTCGCGATCCGGACCGGTGGAGACCATGTCGATGGGCGCGCCGATCAGCTCCTTCACGCGCTCCAAATAGCGGCGCGCGTTCAGCGGCAGCTGGTCCCACTGGGTCAGGCCGAAGGTCTTCTCCGACCAGCCCGGGTACGTTTCGTAGACCGGTTCGCAGCGTTCCACGTCGTCGGCGTCGCTGGGCAGGATGTCCACGTCCCGGCCGTCGAGCTTGTAGCCGATGCAGACCTTGATCTCCGACAGGCCGTCCAGCACGTCCAGCTTGGTGATGCACAGGCCGGAGATGCCGTTGATGATGATGGCGCGCTTCAACGCGGCGGCGTCGAGCCAGCCGCAGCGGCGGGCGCGGCCGGTGACGGTGCCGCGCTCCTGGCCGACCACCGACAGGTGATGGCCCACGCCGCCCTCGTCGAGGATGTCGAGTTCGGTGGGGAACGGCCCCGAGCCCACGCGCGTGGTGTACGCCTTGGTGATGCCCAGGATGTAGTGCAGCATGCCCGGGCCCAGGCCCGTGCCCGCGGCGGCGTTGCCGGCCACGCAGTTGCTGGAGGTGACGAACGGATAGGTGCCGTGGTCGATGTCCAGCAGCGTGCCCTGCGCACCCTCGAACAGGATCTTGGCGCCGGCCTGGTGGGCCTTGTGCAGCGCGTAGCCCACGTCGGCGATCATCGGCTTGATGAGCTCGGCGGTCTTCATCGCGTCGGCCAGCATCGGCTCGAACTCGAGCTGCGGCGCGCCCAGGCGGACCAGCGTGGCGTTGTGCACCTCGAGCAGCTCGCGCAGCTTCTTGGCGAAGCGGTCGGGGTGCTTCAGGTCCTGCACGCGCAGCGCGCGGCGAGCCACCTTGTCCTCGTAGGCCGGGCCGATGCCCTTGCCCGTGGTGCCGATCTTGCCGTCGCCGCAGGCCTCGCGCTGCGCCTCGCGCGCCTTGTCCACGGCCACGTGGAACGGCATGATCAGCGGGCAGGCCTCGCTCACGAACAGGCGCGAGCGCACGTCCAGGCCGATCTTCTCGAGGCGCTCGATCTCGGACAACAGGTGGGTGGGATCGACCACCACGCCGTTGCCGATGTAGCAGTTCACGCCGTCGCGCATCACGCCCGACGGGATCAGCTGCAGCGCGGTCTTGACGCCCTTGATGACCAGCGTGTGGCCGGCGTTGTGGCCGCCCTGGAAGCGGACGACGCCTTGCGCGTGATCGGTCAGCCAGTCGACGACCTTGCCCTTGCCTTCGTCGCCCCATTGGGTGCCGACGACGACGACGTTGCGGCCGCGCGCGGGGATGGTGTGGTTGCCTTGTTCCATGGGGGTCGTGTTCTGAAGGAAGAAATTCTTCGGCCGGCGCGGCCGGTGATGCCCGGTTCGCGCGTTTACGTCGCGTTCACGAGGCTGCGCAGCGTCCAGCGGTTGTCGACGGCGACCAGCTCGCGGTCGCAGGCGAATTCCTGCGTCTCGTGGTCGTGCCCCGGCAAGGCGCACACCACGGTCTCGTTGTCGGCGCGCAGCGCGCGGATGGCCGCGCGCAGGCCGGCGTCCTCGCTCCACGGCGCACGGATGGCCGCGCGCAGCGGTGCCGCGGGCATCGCGGCCGACAGCTGGCGCAGGTCGAGGCTGAAGCCAACGGCGGGACGATTGCGGCCGAACACGGCGCCGACTTCGTCGTAGCGGCCGCCGCGCAGCAGCGCGTCGGTGGAGCCGGCGGCGTAGACCGAGAAGCGCACGCCGCTGTAGTAGGCGTAGCCGCTCATGTCGGACAGGTCGAAGCCGACCTCGATGCCGGGGTGCGCGGCCAGCACGTGGCGGCCCAGCCAGGCCAGGTCGTCGAGCGCCGCGGCGATGGCCGGATGCGCGGGCAGGCGGCGCCGCGCCTCGTCCAGCACCTCGGGGCCGCCGTACAGGTCCAGCAGCGTCAGCAGCGCGTCGCGCACGGGCGCGGAGCAGCCGGCGGCCAGCGTCTCGACGGCGCTGCGATCCTTCAGCGTGAGCGCGGCGACGATGTCGGCCACGGCCTCGGGCGAGCGGCCCTCCGGTTTTTCGTCATTGGAGAGAAGGCTCCGAACGATGCGCGCGTCGCCCATGTCAAGGACAAGCGCGCCCACGCCGGCCGCGGCCAGGCCGTCGAGCGCGAGATCCTGCACTTCCAGGTCGGCCTCGAGGCCGGCATGGCCATAGATCTCGGCGCCGAACTGCAGCGGCTCGCGGGTGGCCAGCGGGCGGTCGGGACGCGCATGCAGCACCGGGCCGCAGTAGCACAGCCGCGCCACGCCCTGGCGATTGAGCAGGTGCGCGTCGATGCGGGCGACCTGCGGCGTGGTGTCGGCGCGTACGCCCAGCATTCGGCCGCTCAGCTGGTCGACCAGCTTGAAGGTCTTGAGGTCAAGCGCGTGCCCCGTTCCGGACAGCAGGGACTCGAGGTGCTCCAGCATCGGCGGGATCACCAGCTCGAAACCGTAGCTGCGGGCCAGGTCGAGCAGCTTTCGCCGCATTTCCTCGATGCGCCGCGCTTCGGACGGCAGGACATCGGCGATGTGCTCGGGCAGTAGCCAAGCAGACGTCATGAGAATGCTGAGGGGGTTAAAACCGGGATTGTACCGATGTGTCCGGGCGGGGCGCACGAATGTTTCGTGGCGGCCGCCACGCTGGCGGCCGGCAGCCACGCCGAAATGCGCAAGCCAGCCTTCGCGGCCATGGGCCCGCGCGTGGGACGCGCGGGCGCGCCGGCGGCGCCCGCGCAAGGCGCTTCGGCGCCCTACTTCTTCTTCGACGCCGCGGCGCCCGCGTCGGCCGAGCCCGCGCCGCGCATCGCCTTGAAGAAGTCGCTGCTGGAATCGATGACCATCACGTCGGACTTCTTGTTGAAGCTGGCGCGGTAGGCCTCGAGGTTGCGATAGAACTGGGCGAACTTCTGGTCGCGGCCGAACGCCTCGCCGTAGATCTGCGTGGCCTCGGCGTCGGCCTCGCCCTTGGTCTTCTGGGCCTCCAGGGTGGCCTCGGCGATGACCACCGACACCTGCTTGTCGGCGTCCGCGCGGATCTTTTCCTTGATCGCCTCGCCCTCGGCGCGCAGGCCGTTGGCGACCTGGGCGCGTTCGGTGGTCATGCGCTTGTAGACCGAGGCCGTGACCTCGGGCACGAAGTCGACCCGCTTGATGCGCACGTCGACGATCTCGACGCCGAAGGGCTTCGATTCGGCCTCCAGGCGCGTCTTCACGTTGGACATGATCTCGGCACGCTCGTCGGACAGCACGCCGCGCACGGTGTGCTTGGTGACCTCCTCGTTGAACGTGGCCTGCGCGACGGCGCCCAGGCGGTTCTCGAGGTTCTTCTGCTCGACGCCGTTGTTGCGGATGTACTGGCGCGGATCGCGGATGCGCCACTTCACCAGCCAGTCGATGACCAGGCTCTTCTTCTCTGCGGTGAAGATGGCGCTGGGCGACGGGTTGTCCAGCGTCTGGATGCGCTTGTCGAGCATCGAGACGGTCTGCACCAGGGGCCAGTTGAAGTTCAGGCCCGGCTCGGTGATGACCGACTTGATCTCGCCAAAGGTCTTGATGACGGCCACCTGGCGCTGGTCGACGATGAACAGCGAGGAGGACACCACCAGGATGGCGACGACGGCGACGGCGATGGCGAGGAAGATCTTGTTCATGGCGGCGTCTCCTCAGCGGCTGTCGCGATCACGGCCGCGCGAGTCGCGCGCGCGGGGATCGGACGAGGAGGAGGAAGGATCGAGCGGCGTCACGGTGACCGTGGCGGCGGCGCCGGTGTCGGCGGGCGGCGCGGCCTGGGCCGCTGCCGCGACGGGCGCCTGCGTGAGCCTGTCCAGCGGCAGCTGGATGAAGTTGTTGCCGCCGTGGGTGTCCACCATCACCTTGGAGACGTTGGCGTAGACCTCCTTCATGGCGTCGATGTACATGCGGTCGCGGGTCACGCCCGGCGCCTTCTGGTACTCGGCATAGATGGCCTTGAAGCGGTCGGAATCGCCCTTGGCGGCGGCGACGATGCGGGCCTTGTAGGCGAGCGCGTCCTCGCGCAGGCGGGCGGCGTCGCCCTCGGCGCTGGGGATCACGCGGTTGGCGTAGGCCTGTCCTTCGTTCTTCAGCGAATCGCGCTCGATGCCGGCCTTGTTCACGTCGTCGAACGCCGCGGTGACCTGCTCCGGCGGCTTGACGCTCTCCACGTTGACGTTGTTCACCAGGATGCCGGCGTTGAGCGTATCGAGCTGCGCCTGGATCGACTTGACCAGTGCCGCGGTCAGCGCGCCGCGCTGCTCGTACAGCACCGAGTCGATGCGGCTGGAGCCGACGATCTCGCGCACCGCCGATTCGGCGGCCTGCGTCACCGCGTCGGCGGGTCGGCGGTTCTCGAACAGGAACGCGCGGGCATCCTTCAGGCTGTACTGCACCGAGAAGCGCACGTCGACGATGTTCTCGTCCTGGGTGAGCATCGCGGAGTCGCGCAGGCCGGTGGCCTGCGACGGGCTGGTGGAGCCGATCTCCACCGTGGTGGTCTGCGTGAAATTCACCGTCTCGTTGGCCTGGATCGGGTACGGCCAGCGCCAGCCCCAGCCCGCTTCCACCGTGTGGCTGTACTTGCCGAACGTGGTCACCACGGCCTTCTGGCCTTCCTGCACGATGAACGAGCCGGAGAACAGCCACACCACCACGACGATCAGCGCCACCAGCGCCACGCCCACGCCGGCGCTGCGGGCGTCCGGCTGGAAGCCTCCGCCGCCGTTGCCCGGGTCGCCGGCGCCCTTCTTGCCCACGCCGAAGAACGACGAGAGCTTGCGCGTGAAGTCGCGCCACATCTCCTCGAGGTCGGGCGGGCCCTCCTGGCCCTGGGCCAGCAGGCGGCCGAAGACCTTGCGCGCGAACGCGTGCCGGCGCGGGAGGCGCGCCGATGACTCAGGGGTGTTCTCGGGCATGTTCATGCTGAAGAAGATGGGGACGACAGCGGATCTTTCGAGTCCGTCTCGTCGTCATTGTCGTCCAGGCCGGCTCGCGTGAACCGGGCATCGCGTTCGAAGTCTTCCTGGGGGGCGTCCAGGCTGGCGACGAGGGCGTCGGCGATGGCCTGGCGCAGGGCGTCCAGCCCCTCGCCTCCCAGCGCGCTGACGAACACGCGCGGCGTGCGCAGGCCGCGTTCGCCCTCGATCTCGTCGACCAGGCTCTCGGGCCGCTGGGCCACGTCCAGCCGATCGAGCTTGTTGTACACCAGCACCTGCGGCACCTCGTCGGCGCCGATCTCGTGCAGCACGCGCTGCACCTCGTCGAACTGCTCCTGCAGCAGCGGGCTGGCGGAGTCGATCACGTGCAGCAGCAGGTCGGCGTCGGCGGCCTCCTGCAAGGTGGCGCGGAAGGCCTCCACCAGCTTGTGCGGCAAGTCACGGATGAAGCCCACGGTGTCCGACAGCGACACCGAGGCCTCCACCTGCTGCAGGTACATCGAGCGGGTGGTGGTGTCGAGCGTGGCGAACAGCTGGTTGGCGACGTAGGTGTCGGCCTTGACCAGCGCGTTGAACAGCGTGGACTTGCCGGCGTTGGTGTAGCCCACCAGCGAGACCTTGAAGGTGCCGCTGCGCTCGCGCGACTTGCGCTGCGTGCGGCGCTGCTTCTTGACCTTCTCGAGGCGCTCCTTGGTCGACTTGATGCGGTCGCCGATCATGCGCTTGTCGAGCTCGATCTGGGTCTCGCCGGGACCGCCGCGCACGCCGGTGCCGCCCTGCTGGCGTTCCAGGTGGCTCCAGCGGCGCACGAGGCGGGTGGACAGGTACTGCAGGCGAGCGAGCTCCACCTGCAGCTTGCCCTCGTGGCTCTTGGCGCGGGCGGCGAAGATCTCGAGGATCAGCGCCGTGCGGTCGGCCACGCCCACGCCCAGGTGGCGTTCGAGGTTGCGCTGCTGCGCGGGCGACAGCGCCTGGTCGAACAGCACCCCCTGCGCGCGATGCGCCAGCACCAGCTCCTTGATCTCGTCGGCCTTGCCGCTGCCCACGAACAGCGCCGGGTCGGGCGCCTTGCGCTTGGCCGTGACGCGAGCGACGGGAATGTCGTCCGCGGACTCGGCCAGCAGCGCGAGTTCGTCGAGCGTGGGGTCGAAGGAGGATCCGCGGCCGAAGTCCACGCCGACGAGGATCACGCGCGGCGGCTCGCCGTGCGTGGAACCGCCGAGCTGGGGGCCGCGGGAACTGTCGTCAGTCAATGCGACCCCGGCGCGCGAGCACCGGACTCAGACTGAACCATCATTCGGGTGCGTCACCCGCGTGGAAGTTCACCGCGCGGCCCGGCACCACCGTGGAGATGGCGTGCTTGTAGACCATCTGGGTGACGGTGTTGCGAAGCAGTACCACATACTGGTCAAACGATTCGATGTGGCCTTGCAGCTTGATGCCGTTGACCAGATAGATCGACACCGGAACGTGCTCCTTGCGCAGCAGGTTCAGGAAGGGGTCTTGTAGGAGTTGCCCTTTGTTGCTCACGATATTCTCCGTGTTGAAAGTACGTGTGTTGGGGAAGAGTTCACGTTATCACACGCGGCATCCCAGCCGCCCGCCTACGGGTTAACTTTATTCTTCTTTGTCGGTAAATGGATTACGCCCCGAGCGCATCTCGATCTTCAGGGGGGTGCCCACCAGCTTGAAGTGGTCGCGGAAGCGCCCCTCGAGGAAGCGCTTGTACGCGTCCGTGACGTGATCCAGCGAGGTGCCGTGCACCACGATGATGGGGGGATTCATGCCGCCCTGGTGCGCGTACCGCATCTTGGGGCGGTACATGCCGTCGCGCCGCGGCTGCTGGTGCTCCACGGCCTCCATCAGCAGGCGCGTGAGCACCGGCGTGGGCATCTTGCGGTTGGCCGAGGCGTGGGCGTCGGCAATGCTCTTCCACAACGGCCCCAGCCCCTGGCGCTTCAGCGCGGAGATGTTGACCAGCGGCGCGAACTTCAGGAACGCGAGCCGCGCCTCGATCGAGCGATCCAGCATCTGGCGCTGGTAGCTGTCGACGGCGTCCCACTTGTTGATGGCGATGACCACCGCGCGGCCGGAATCGAGGATATAGCCGGCGATGTGGGCGTCCTGGTCGGTGACGCCCTGCGTGGCATCCAGCAGCAGCACCACGACGTTGGCGTCGGCGATGGCCTGCAGCGTCTTGATGACGGAGAACTTCTCGATCGCCTCGAACACCTGGCCCTTGCGGCGGAGCCCGGCGGTGTCGATCAGCTCGAAGCGCTGGCCGTCGCGCTCGAACGGCACCGTGATGGCGTCGCGCGTGGTGCCGGGCATGTCGAACGCCACCAGGCGCTCCTCGCCCAGCCAGGTGTTGATGAGTGTGGACTTGCCCACGTTGGGGCGGCCGGCCACGGCCAGGCGGATCGGGCGCTCGGCGTCGGGCGTGTCGTCGTCGTCCTCGTCCTGCTGGTAGTCGGCCAGCGCCGCGTCGAGCAGGCTGCGGATGCCCTGCCCGTGCGCCGCGGAGATGGGATGCAGCTCGCCCATGCCCAGCTCGTGGAACTCGTTGAGCATCGGCGATTCCGCCATGCCCTCGGCCTTGTTGACCGCGATCAGCACGTTCTTCTGCGCGGTGCGCAGGTAGCGGGCGATGTCGTGGTCCTGAACCGACAGGCCCAGGCGCACATCCACCACGAAGATGACGACGTCGGCCTCGGCCACGGCCTGGCGCGTCTGGTGCGCCATGGCCTTGACGATGCCGGTGGTGGAATCGGGCTCGAAGCCGCCGGTGTCGACGACGATGAACTCGGTGCCGTTGTGGCGCCCGTCGCCGTAGTGGCGATCGCGCGTGAGGCCCGCGAAATCGGCCACGATGGCGTCGCGGGACTTCGTCAGCCGGTTGAACAGCGTCGACTTGCCGACGTTGGGTCGGCCGACGAGGGCAATGACGGGTTTCACGCGCGAAGGCTCCTGGTGCGTCCGGCGCTCATTCCGGACGGAACGCGTAGACGGAGCCGTCCCGCGTCGTCACGGCCAGCGTGTTGCCCGCGCGCATGGGCGTGCCCACGATCGGCGAACCGTTGGTGGGCAGACGCAGCAGCGGCGCGCCGGTGGCGCGGTCGAGGAAGTGGACGTAGCCGTCGAGGTCGCCGAACACCACCACCTTGCCGATGGACAGCATGCCGCTCAGCTTGCGGTTCTGGAACTTGTCGCTGAGCCACACCGACTCGCCGTTGGAGCGGCGGCGCGCGCTCAGGCGGTCGCTGGCGTCGCCGGCGAACACGTAGTCGACGTCGGCGCCCACCGCCTGGCCGCCGCTCATGTTGATGGACCACAGCGCGGTGACACGCTCGGCGTCGATGCAGCCGATGCCGTTCTGGAAGGCGCGGATGCAGTAGACGGAGCCCACGCGCGAGGCCGGGCCGACGAGGTCGGCGAGACGCTCGACCTCGTTGGTGCCGCGCGGCGCGGCCACCGGCACTTCCCAGCGGATGGTGCCCTTGAGCGGATCGAGGGCGGTCAGGCGCGCGCCGAGGCCGAACAGCAGCGTGTCCTGCCACGACGTGAGCACGCCGGCCTGCGACAGCGTGAGCGCGTCGCCCGCGCGCGCGTAGACCCACAGCTTCTTGCCGTCGAGCGCGTCGAAGGCCTGGACCGAGCGGTCGACGCCCAGCACGAACACGCGCTCGCCGGCCACGAACGGCGCGGTGACGACGGCGCTGCCCAGGTGCTGGCGCCACAGGATCTTGCCGCCTTCCAGCGTGACCAGGTCGCCGTCGCGGGTGACCACGGCGCTGAAACGGCCGTCGGTGCCGATGCCGGTGGACAGCCTTCCGCCCGCGTCCGCGCGCCAGTTCTCCTTGCCCGTGTCGGCGTCCACCGAGACGATGGCGCCGTTGAGCGCGGCGATGACGAAGTCCTTGCCGGACACCGCGATGCCCTGTGGGCCGAAGCCGGCGTTGCCGGCCAGCGCGTTGAGCGTGCCGAAGCTGGACAGGCTCAGCTTCCAGACCTCGTGGCCGGCGATCTTGGCTTGCAGCGGCTCCAGCGGCGTGGGCTTGGCGACGTCGTCGGCGCACCCGGCCACGAGCGCCATCGCGGCGAGGGTCGCGGCGGCGGCCAGCGAGCGCTTCAGGACGCCGATCATTGCGCGGCTCCCGAAGCGGCGGCCGAGGCCGCCGGGGCGGCGCCCTGCGCGGTCAGCTTGGCCTCCACGAGAACCCGGTACTGCGCGGCGGCCGGCAGGCCGTCGTAGGCCACCTTCCAGGCCTTGACGGCCGCTTCCTTCTGGCCCTGGGCCAGCTCGATGTCGCCGCGGCGGTCGGACACCAGCGGCACGAACGACGCCGGCTTCACGAGCGCGAGCTGCTTGAGCGCGTCGTCGTACTTCTTCGCGTCGGCCAGCAGGCCGGCCAGGCGCATGTGGGCGACGGCGGCGTTCTCCTCATTGCCGTTGTCGGCCACCCATTGCAGGTTGGCCGTGGCGTTGGGCGTGTCGCCCTTGTCGGCCTGGGCCTTGGCCAGCAGCAGCGCGCCCAGCTGCGTGAAGGTGGTCTTGGACGCCTTGGACTGCATGTCGCCGAAGATCTGCGCGGCACGCTTGGCGTCGCCGGCTTCGGCGGCGCCCTGCAGCTCGCCATACATCGTGCTGGCGGCGGCGGACTTGTCGCGCTGCAGCTTCTGGTACCAGTTGAAGCCGGCGAACGCGGCCAGCGCCAGGGTGACCGTCCACATGATCAGGTTGCCGTACTTGGCCCAGAACGCCTTGAGGGCGTCGACCTGTTCTTGTTCCTGGAGATCGAGTTGTTGTGCCATCGGAATCGGTCAGTCGTGGATCTGGAAAATGCCCGAGGCAAGGCGCCACGGGCGAAGGAGACGGGCCTGCAAGCGGCAGGCCAATCCTCGATTATGCGTTGCGCAGCTCCGCCACCCAGGACGCGACGTCGGTCAACGGGCGCTCGACCTGGGAGGACTCGCCGCCACGCAGCGGTTTCAGACCCACCATGCCGCGTGCAAGTTCCTCGCCGGCGAACACGAGCGCGAAACGCGCGCCGCTGGCGTTCGCCTTCTTGAACTGCACCTTGAGCGAGGGCAGGCCCTCGGCGCCCTGCGCGTGCTGCACCACCGACAGCCCCGCGGCGCGCAACGCCTCGGCCGCCACCATCGCGGGCACGCGGGCCTCGTCGCCGCCGACCACCGCGTACACGTCGGGCGCCTCGTCGGGCGGCGCGATGCCCACGGCCACCAGCAGCAGCAGCAGGCGCTCGATGCCAAGCCCCCAGCCGACGGCCGGTGCAGGCTTGCCGCCCAGTTGCTCGATCAGGCCGTCGTAGCGGCCGCCGCCGCACACCGTGCCCTGCGAGCCGAGCTGGTCGGTGACCCACTCGAACACGGTGAGGTTGTAGTAGTCGAGCCCGCGCACCAGGCGCGTGTTGACGCGGTACGCGAGGCCCACGGCGTCCAGCACGGCGCGCACCGCGTCGAAGTGAGCCATCGTCTCGGCGCCGAGGAAGTCCATCAGCTTGGGCGCCGAGTCGATCATCGCCTGCATCACCGGATTCTTGCTGTCCAGGATGCGCAGCGGGTTGGTGACCAGCCGGCGCTTCGAATCGTCGTCCAGCAGCGCGGCGTTGCCCTCGAAGTACGCCACCAGCGCCGCGCGATGCGCCGCGCGCTCGGCCGGCTGGCCCAGGCTGTTGATCTCCAGGCGGACGTGCTCGCCCTCCTTCAGGCCCAGCTCGCGCAGCAGCGTGCGGGTGAGCAGGATCTGCTCGGCGTCGACGTCCGGCCCGGCGAAGCCCAAGGCCTCGACATCGAGCTGGTTGAACTGGCGGTAGCGACCCTTCTGCGGCTTCTCGTGGCGAAAGACCGGGCCCATGGACCACAGGCGCAGCGGGCCGTTGTACAGCGCGTTGTGCTCGATCATCGCGCGCACGATGCCCGCGGTGTGCTCGGGGCGCAGCGTGAGCTTGTCGCCGTTCATCGAGTCGGCGAAGGAATACATCTCCTTCTCGACGATGTCGGTCACCTCGCCGATGCCGCGCACGAACAGCGCGGTGGGTTCGACGATGGGCGTGATCAGGCTCTGGTAGCCGTAGCGTTGCAGCACCGAGCGCGAGGTCGCCTCGAACCACTGCCACATGTTGGACGTGGGCAGCACGTCCGTCGCCTTGCGCGGGACGGACGCCGGGAAGATGTCGTTCATGCCTTTGACGGCATTCAGGATTTCAGCCATGAAGCAATGCGATGCAGGCGGCCCGTTGCGCGGCCGCGAGGATGGAAGGGAAAGTCGGTTGGGAGCGAGGCTACGACAGCGTCAATGCGCGGTCGTTACTGCGCCATACCGGCGTTCGATATATTGCTCGACGATGGCCCGGAACTCGCCGGCGATGTTGTCGCCGCGCAGCGTCAGCACGCGTTCGCCGTCGATGTAGACGGGCGCGGACGGGGCCTCGCCGGTGCCGGGCAGGCTGATGCCGACGTCGGCGTGCTTGCTCTCGCCGGGGCCGTTGACGATGCAGCCCATCACGGCCACCTTCATGCCCTCGACGCCGGGGAAGCGCTCGCGCCACACGGGCATCTGCGAGCGCAGGAAGTCGTCGATCTGCTTGGTGAGATCCTGGAACACCGTGCTGGTGGTGCGGCCGCAGCCCGGGCAGGCCGTGACGCTCGGGTTGAACTGGCGCAGGCCCAGCGACTGCAGGATCTCGAGCGCCACCACCACCTCCTGCGTGCGGGCCTCGCCCGGCTGCGGGGTGAGCGACACGCGGATCGTGTCGCCGATGCCATCCTGCAGCAGCACCGCCAGCGCGGCGGCCGAGGCCACCGTGCCCTTGGCGCCCATGCCGGCCTCGGTGAGGCCCAGGTGCAGCGCGTAGTCGGAGCGCTTCGCGAGGTCGCGGTAGACCGAGATGAGATCCTGCACCGCGCTCATCTTGCAGCTGAGCAGGATCTGGTTCGGGTCCAGGCCGATGTCGCGCGCGGCCTGCGCCGATTCGAGCGCCGAACGCACCAGCGCCTCGTACATCACCTGCTTGAGTTCCCAGGGCCTGGCAAGCTTCGCGTTGGCGTCCATCAGCGCCTTCAGCAGCTCCTGGTCCAGGCTGCCCCAGTTCACGCCGATGCGCACCGCCTTGTCGTACTTGCAGGCGGCTTCCACCATCTGCGCGAACTGGCGGTCGCCCTTCTCGCCGCGGCCCACGTTACCGGGGTTGATGCGGTACTTGGACAGCGCCTCGGCGCAGGCCGGGTGCTCGGTGAGCAGGCGGTGGCCGTTGTAGTGGAAGTCGCCCACCAGCGGCACGGCTATGCCCATGCGATCGAGCTGGTCGCGGATGTGCGGCACGGCGGCGGCCGCCTCCGGCGTGTTGACGGTGATGCGCACCAGCTCGGAGCCGGCCAGCGCGAGTTCCTTGACCTGGATCGCCGTCTCGATGACCTGCACCGTGTCGGTGTTGGTCATGGATTGCACGCGCACCGGCGCGTCGCCGCCCACGGTCACCACGTTGCTGCCCCACGCGACGCGCGCCTGGCGCGTGCGGCGCGCCGCAGGCGCGATCTCGGCGATGGGCTCGCCGTCGAGCAGGGAGCCGGCGTCGGGATGGGGCAGGGAGGATTCGGTCATGGCGTGCTCTTGCGGGGAACTACTTCAGCTCCAGGCGCGCGACGTTGTCGTGGGTCCAGGGCGTCAGGTCCACATTGTCGCCGCGAAGCTTCAGGTGCGTGCCCTTCGCGTTGCCGATCTTCACCCGCATCGGCAGCGCGCCGTCCAGGCCCACCGATTCGCCGGCGACGACGGTGCGCGACAGCAACGAATGCCCCTGCGCGTCCACCACCTCCACCCAGGTATCGGCCGAGGCGATGACCTGCAGCGGGATGTTGGGCGCCGCGGCCGCGTGGGCCAGCACCTCGTCGATGCCCTGCGCGGCCGCGGCGGACACGGCCGCCGGGGACAGCGCCGCCACCGACGCCGCGGAAGCCGGCTCCGCGGCGGACGCGGCCGCGACCGCCGGCGACGAGGCCGCGCTGGCCGGCTGCGGCGCGACGGGCACCACGGCGGCGACCGCGGACGCGGCGCTGGCGGGCGGCGCCTCGGCCGGCAGGCCCGTGAACGGCCGCGTGAGGTGCGCGACCCAGCTCTCCGGCATGGCGAACAGCGCGATCGCCGCCACCACCAGCAGCACCACGATCACCACCACCGGCCGCATCAGCCCGGGCAGCTCGAAGGCGCGGCTGGCCTGGCCGTCGCGGAACGGCGTGTTGATGCCCTCGGTGACGCCCTCGAGGGTGTTGCGCTCGTGCTGCGGCAGCAGCGCCAGCACCGGCTTGGGATCGATCTTGAGCACGCGGCACGCGGCCTGCGCGAGGGCACGCTCGAAGGTGGGGCCCTGCAGCTCGTCGTGGCGGCCGCCCTCGAGCGCCTCAAGCCGGCGCAGCGGGACCTTGAGCATCGCCGCCAGCGAGGCCAGCGCGATGCCCTGCGCCTGGCGGGCGCTGCGGATCATGCCGCCGGCGGTGTTCGCGTCGAATTGCGAAGGCAGGTAGGTGTCCAGCGCGACGCGGCCCGCGGCCTGCGCGGGCGCGCCGCCCTCGGCGGACCGGGGGGGCGAGAAAGCGTCGGACGGTTCCGGCGACGACTCGTCATTCATCGAACTTGCCCTTTTCGAACAGCACGGCCTCCGGCGAGTCCGCGAAGCGATTGCGAAGCTGGGCGCCCAGGCCGTTGACCTGCTCCTGCTGGCCGAGCCTGTGCTCGATCCGGGCGGCCAGCCAGAGCGTCTGCGCGCTCGCCAGTTCCTGCTTGTTGTTGACGCGGCGGATGTAGAAGCGCGCGCGCTCGTACTGGCCGTTGCGGTACAGCACCTCGGCGAGGTTGACCGCGATGGTCGGGTTGGCCGGGTCGAGCTCGTAGGCGCGCGCCAGCGTCTTCTCGGCCTCCTGCGGCTTGCCGGCGCGCTGCTGGCAGATGCCCTGCACGAGCATCGTGCGCGGCACCTGGCGGTAGCTCGGCTCGGCGATCGCCTGGTCGAACTCCGCGTTCGCGTCGGCCCAGCGGCGCTGCTGGCACATGTACCAGCCGTAGTTGTGCATCAGGTCGCCGTCGTGCGGGGCGAGCTGCAACGCGCGCTGGAAGCTCTCGTCGGCCTTCACGGTGTCGCCGAGAGCGGCGTAGATGAGGCCGCGCAGCCCGTAGGCGGCCGGATTGTTCGGCTTGGCCTGCAGCGCCTGCTTGACCTGGTCCAGCGCGTCGGTGGGCTGGTTGCGCCCCAGGTAGGCGACGGCCAGCTCTATCCGGGTGTTGGACAGGCGGTCGGCGTTGGTCTGGTCGGACGCCGTCTTGATGTCGTCGTCGCCGGTGCTGTGGTACGGACGCGGCGCCGGCCCGCCGGTGGTCACGCAGCCCGCAAGCCCCACCAGGAGGCCCGCCGCTGCGAGCGCGGCCCTCATCCAACGCGACGCTCTGGCTGGCCCGGTGACGAGATGCATGCGATCGTGACTCACTGCTTGAGGGTGGGGGGAACGGCGACGATGGGAATCGCGCGCGTCATGCGGCGCTGCGCGTCGGTGCGATCCTGCACCTCACCCGCGAGTTGACCACACGCGGCGTCGATGTCGTCGCCGCGCGTCTTGCGGATGGTGGTGACCAGGCCCGCCTCGAGCAGCACCTCGCCGAAGGCACGCACGCGCGCGTCGGATGAGCGCTTGAGGCCCGACTCGGGAAACGGGTTGAACGGGATCAGGTTGAACTTGACCGGCAGCCGGTTCTTCACGAGGTCGACCAGCGTCCTCGCCTGCGCCGGCGAATCGTTGACGCCGTCGAGCATGCAGTACTCCATCGTGATGAAGTCGCGCGGCGCGGCGTCGAGATAGCGCTCGCAGGCCGACAGCAGCTCGGCTATCGGGTACTTCCTGTTGATCGGCACGAGCTGGTCGCGCAGTGCATCGTCGGGCGCGTGCAGCGACACGGCCAGCGCCACCGGGCAGTCCTCCCGCAGGCGGTCGATCATGGGCACCACGCCCGAGGTGGAGACCGTGACGCGGCGGCGCGACAGTCCGTAGCCGTGGTCGTCGAGCATCATGCGCAGGGCCGGCACCAGCTGCGAGTAGTTCTGCAGCGGCTCGCCCATGCCCATCATCACGACGTTGGAGATGGCGCGCTCGTTGGCGCCCAGGCCCAGCTTCGCGCGCATCTGGTGCTCGGCCTGCCACAGCTGGGCGATGATCTCGCCGGTCGTGAGGTTGCGGCTGAAGCCCTGGTGCCCGGTGGAGCAGAAACGGCAGCCGACGGCGCATCCGGCCTGCGACGAGATGCACAGCGTGGCGCGATCGTCCTCGGGGATGTAGACCGTCTCGACCGCGTTGCCCTGGCCGACGTCGAACAGCCACTTGCGGGTGCCGTCGGTGGAGGTCTTGTCGGCGATCATGGACAGCGGGCGAATCTCGGCGACGCCGGCCAGCTTCGCGCGCAGCGAGCGCGCGAGGTCGGTCATCTCGTCGAAGTTGCCCACGCCGCGATGGTGGATCCAGCGGAAGAGCTGGGTCGCGCGAAACGACTTCTCACCCACGCGTTCGCAGTACGCCTTCAGGGCGGACTGGTCGAAGTCAAGCAGGTTGTCGAGCGGGGTCGTCATCGCGCAGGGTTCCAGTTGACCCGGCGCACGGCGCGCGCGGGTCCGACACACGCGAATTAACGCGAGTGGATTTGCATGCCGGGGAAGAAGAACGCGATTTCGTTCGCGGCGGTCTCGGCGGCGTCGGAGCCATGGACGGCGTTGGCGTCGATCGAGTCGGCGAAGTCGGCGCGGATGGTGCCCTTCTCGGCCTTCTTCGGGTCGGTGGCGCCCATCAGGTCGCGGTTCTTCAGGATGGCGCCTTCGCCTTCCAGCACTTGCACGAACACGGGGCCGGAGATCATGAAGCTCACCAGGTCCTTGAAGAACGGGCGGGCCTTGTGCACGGCGTAGAACGCCTCGGCATCGGCTTGCGACAGCTGCGTCAGGCGGGCAGCGACGACCTTGAGGCCGGCGCCTTCGAAGCGGGCGACGATCTGGCCGATCACGTTCTTGGCAACGGCGTCGGGCTTGATGATCGAGAGGGTACGTTCAGTCATTCTTGATTCTCCAGGGGCAAAAACTTGAGCAAAGCCCGGCATTTTAGACCGAGCGGGTGACACTTGATGAGGAATCGGGGGCGCGAATCGTCTCCAGCGGGTGAGAGTCGGTTCGCACCCTCCGGGTTCAACGCCGGCCGCGGCCGCCGCGTCCGCCACCGCCGCCGCCGCGGTTGTTGAGCTTCTTGATGAAGGTGTCGGCGCCGATGTAGCCCACGGCCGTCTTCAACGGATCGGGCTGCTTCTCGCCGCCGCCTCCTCCGCCACCGCCACCGCCGCCGCGCCGGCCACCCTTGCTCGCGAACGCGTTCGGGTTGCCGGAAATGCCGCGCTTGTCATAGGTCTGCTGCAGCGGATTGGGGATCGGGCCGATCGGGCCGTCGCTCTCGTCGTCGTAGTCGACGATGACGGGACGCTCGCGCTGCTGGATCGCGCGCCGGTCGAAGGTCTGCTGCAGCGGGTTCGGGATGTAGGCCGGATCGCCGGCCTCGCGGATCGGCGCCGGGCTGCTCGCCTGGTCCTGGCGGCCGCCGCGCTCGCGCCGGGTATTGCGGTCGCCGCGGTCACGCTGCTTGGGCTGCTGGCCGCCGGCGTTGTTGCGCGGGCCGTTGTCGGCGCGCTGGCCGCGCTCGTTGCGGGGCGCGTTGTTGTTGCGCTGGCCGCCTTCGCGCGGGCCACCCTCACGCGGGCCGCCTTCGCGCGGCGCGTTCTCGCGCGGGGCGCCTTCGCGCGGGCCATCGTCGCGCTGCGGGCCGCTGCGCTGCGTGGTGTCCGCGCCGGCGAGCTGGCGCAGGCGGCGCACGTCGTTCTCGTCCAGATCCACCCAGACCGAACGGCGCAGCCCCTTGGGCAGCACCACCGAGCCGTAGCGGATGCGGATCAGGCGGCTCACGGCCATGCCCACAGCGTCGAACAGCTTGCGCACCTCGCGGTTGCGACCTTCCGTGATGACCACGCGGTACCAGCGGTTGGCGCCTTCGCCGCCGCCGTCCTCGATGGACTTGAAATGGGCCTCCTGGCCGTCGATGGAGACGCCGTTCAGCAGCCTCTCGCGCGATTCGGTCTCGAGCGTGCCCAGCACGCGCACGGCGTACTCGCGCTCGACGCCGAAGCGCGGGTGCATCAGCTTGTTGGCGAGGTCACCGGAGTTGGTGAACAGCAGCAGGCCTTCGGTGTTGATGTCGAGGCGGCCGACCGACTGCCACTTGCCGTGCGCCAGGCGCGGCAGGCGGCGGAACACGGTGGGACGCTTCTCGGGGTCGTCCATCGTGACGACCTCGCCCGCGGGCTTGTGGTACGCGATCACGCGCGCCGGCGGCGGCGCGATGCGCAGCTTGACCACGCGTCCGGCCACGCGCACTTCGTCGCCGAAGGAGATGCGCTGGCCGGTGTGGGCCACCTCGCCGTTGACCGTGACCTTGCCGTCGGTGATCAGTTGCTCCATGTCGCGGCGCGAGCCGATGCCCGACTGCGCGAGCACCTTGTGCAGCTTGGGCGCGTCGGGCTCGGCGGCCAGCACGCGCTTGGCGGGGATGGCGCTCTCGCCTTCGCCCAGCTCGGGTTCGTTGTCGTAGTCGCCGGACAGCACGCCGGCGAAGGTGTCGGACACGTCGGCGCTCGCGAACTCGACGACGGGGCGGTTGCCGCGGTCCGGACGCGGGGGACGCTCGCCGCGCGGCGGACGCTCGGCGCCCTCCTCGCCCGGCTCGCCGTCGTCCTCGGCGCCTTCGGCACGCTGGCCGGCCTCGCCCGCGGGCGCGTCGTCGGCACCGCCGCGGCGGCCACGGCGGCGGCGGCGGCTGCGCGAACGGCGGCCTTCGCCCTGCCCGTCGGCGCCCTCGCCCTGCGGGCCGGAGCCTTCGCCGTCGTCACCGCCCTCGTCGCCGCCTTCGCCGTCATTCGAGGCGGCTGCGGCCGGAGCGGCCACCGGCTCGGCGGACTGCGGCCCGGCCTCCTCGACGGCCGCGGGGGCGCGTTCCGCGCGCACGCGCGGGGCGCGCGGCTTGCGCGGTTCGGTGGGCTCAGCGGGCTCGGCGGCCGGCGCGGCGGACTCGACGACCGGAGCAGCCTCGGCCGGCTCGGCGGCCTTGCGGGTGCGCTTGCGCGGGGCGGCCGGGGCCGCGGCCTCGTCCGCCGAAGCGGCCTCGGGGGCGGCGTCGGCCTTGGGTGCGGTCTTGCGCGGCGCGCGCGGCTTCTTGACGGCGGGCGTCGTGCCTTCGGGCGCGTTCTCGGGCGTCACATCCGGGGTATCGGAACTCATTGCAGCGGACCTTGTTTCAGGTGATCTTCAGGGGACTCGGGCGAACCGGAAGATGCGGGCGCATGTTCGTCGGTCGTCGGCGTGGACGCCGATGACGGCGCGGAATGGGGGGTGGGTTGAAGGCCCGCCAGCTGGGCGGCATGGGCCTGGTCGGCGGCGATGGCCGCCGCGATGGCGTCGGCGTGGCGAGCCGCCTGGGCGGCCTCGGCGTGGGCCAGCGTGGGTTCAGCCGGATGCGCGGGCGTCTCGGCCTGCGCTTCGGCGGCCTCGTCGGCGCGATCGGGCACGCCGGTGGCGAGAGGCGTTTCGACCGCCTCGACCGCCTCGCCAGCCGGCTCGTCGTCGTCCTGCGTCGCGGCCGCCTCGGCGGCCGGGCCTTCGAGCAACGCCACCTCGCCGTCGCCGGCCGGTGCGTTCGCGCCATTGCCGTCGTCCAGCGTGGACGCCAGCTCCAGCGAGCCCTGCACCTCGCCCAGCAGGCTGGGCTGCAGGTCGGCCAGCGCGTCGCTGGGCGGCAGGCCGCCTTCCAGCGTGGGCAACTGGTCGAGGCTGGCCAGGCCCAGGTCGTCCAGGAACTGGCGCGTGGTGGCGAAAAGCGAGGGACGGCCCGGGGCGTCGCGGTGGCCGATGGCCTCGATCCAGCCGCGATCCTCGAGCTGCTTGATGATCTGGCTGCCCACCATCACGCCGCGGATGTCCTCGATGTCGCCGCGCGTGACCGGCTGGCGGTACGCGATGATGGCCAGCGTCTCGAGCACCGCGCGCGAGTACTTGGGCGGCTTCTCGGGATGCAGGCGATCCAGGAACTCGCGCAGTTCGGGGCGGCTCTGGAAGCGCCAGCCCGAGGCGATGGAAACCAGCTCGACACCACGGCCGCTCCACTCGCGCACCAGCTCGTCGAGCATGGCGCGCAAGGTGTCCGATCCGATCTGGTCATCGAACAGGTTGCGCATGGCGCGCAGCGGCAGCGGCTGACTGGCACAGATCAGCGCGGTTTCAAGAACGCGCTTGGCATCCTGAGTATTCATCGACGAATTAGCGGGTGTCCGCCTGCATCTGCAGGCCAATGGAGGGCCGGTGTCAGCGGCGGCACGGCGGCGCCATCATTTCGAGGCGGAAACCACCAGGCACGGCCGCGTTGTCAGGGACAGATTCCGCACTCATGGGGCCGGCGGGCTTCGTGCAGCACTGCGCGCGGTCGGAATCGTCCCATTCCTTGCTCCGGTCGACGCGTCACCAGGCGCCTTCACGGCGGGTCACGGATCACGGACTGGAGGAGGAATGGCGCATTGTAACCGCTTTGGTGCGACACGCCGCAATATCGCTCCCCCGATATTCCCGTACCCGGCCTTATTCGACCTCGTCGTCCGAGAAATCCTCGAGCAGGTCGTCGCCGACGATCGTCGCCCAGGCCTGGCGGAAATCGTCGGGCGGCGCCGAGTCGAAGCGCAGGGGCTCGCCGGTGACCGGGTGCTTGAACGCCAGGTGGGCCGCGTGCAGCGCCTGGCGCGTCATGCCCAGCGCCGGCCGGCCGCCATAGAGCTCGTCGGACACCAGCGGATGGCCGCGGAACATCAGGTGCACGCGGATCTGGTGGGTGCGCCCGGTGTGCAGCGTGCAGCGCACCGCGGCGATGCCCTGGTCGTAGGCCACGAGCGAGATCTCGGTCCTCGCCCACTTGCCGCTGTTGACCACCGCCATGCGCACGCGCACCTTGGGATCGCGGCCGATGGGCGCCTCGATCGAGTCCTCGTCGAACTTGAGCCGGCCGTGCACCAGCGCCAGGTACTTGCGGCTCACCACGCGCGACGCGATGTCGCGCATCAGGCCGGTGACGCCCTCCAGCGTGCGGCCCACCACCATCAGGCCCGAGGTGTCCTTGTCGAGCCGGTGCACGATGCCCGCGCGCGGCAGCGCGGCGGCCTTCGGATCGCGGTGCAGGATGCCGTTGAGCAGCGTGCCCGACCAGTTGCCTGCGGCCGGGTGCACGACCAGGCCGGCCGGCTTGTCGACCACCATCACGTGCTCGTCCTCGTAGACCACGTTCAGCGGGATGTCCTCGGGCTTGAACGCCTGGTCCTGCGCCGGCCGCACCAGTTCGACCTGCACGCGCCAGCCGGCCTTCACCTTCGTGGAGGCGCTTGAAGAAACTTTACCCTCCAGCAGGACGCGCCCGTCGGCGATCAGCCCCTGCAGGTGGGCCCGCGAGAACTCCGGCGCGAGCGTGGTCAGCAGCTTGTCCAGCCGCTCGCCGTGCTGGTCCAGCGTGACGGCATGGGTGCGGATCTCGGAGGCGTCGTCCTCCGGCTCCACTTCGTCGGGGCGCGGATCGGCGTCCGCGTCTGTCAAGGCACTGCTCATATAATTCCAGGGATTCTTTCCATTTGCACTGCGACCCTGCGCTGCACACAGCGCCCAGCCAATGACCTTCTCGATCGCACCTCGCCGCCTCGTCACGCTCCTGGCGCCCCTTGCTCTGGCAGCCATCCTGGCGGCCTGCGGCGCCACCCAGGCCGAGAAGGACGCCGCCACGCCGGTCGAGAAGCTCTACGCGGACGCGATGGAGGACGTCTCGTCGGCCAACTACGACCGCGCGATCAAGTCGCTCGACCGCATCGAAGGCAAGGCGGCAGGCTCCATTCTCGCCCAGCAGGCGCAGCTCGAGCTCGGCTACCTTTACTGGAAGACGGCCGACAAGGTCAATGCGCTGGCCACCATCGACCGCTTCATCAAGCTGCACCCGTCCAGCCCCGCGCTCGACTACGCGCTGTACCTGCGCGGCATCGTCAACTTCAACGACGACCTTGGCTGGCTCGGCAGCCTCACGGGCCAGAACCTGTCGGAACGCGACCAGGCGGCGGCGCGCGAGTCGTACCAGTCGTTCAAGCAGCTGTCCGAGCAGTTCCCCGACTCCAAGTACACGGCCGACGCGCGCCTGCGCATGGACTTCACCGTCAACATGCTCGCCGAGTACGAGGTGCACGTCGCCAACTACTACATGCGCCGCCAGGCCTACGTGGCCGCGGCCAACCGCGCCAAGGAATCGGTGCTCGAGTTCCCGCAGACCGCGTCGACGCCGGAAGCCCTTGCCATCATGGTCAGGGCCTACGACAAGCTGGGCCTCACCCTGCTGCGCGACGATGCGCAGCGCGTCCTGGACAAGAACTTCCCCACGTCCGACTACGCCGAATCGAACAAGAACAAGGCCTGGTGGAAATTCTGGTGAGATTGACGGCCCCACGGTCGCTGGCGCTCCCTGCCCCCGAGCGGCCCGGCAGAGCCGGATCCGCCGCTCCCTTGAACTCCGTTTGACATGGGCGAGCGGCCGCGCCGGCGAGATGGGCGGCGCCTGCGCACACGCCTAAGTCGTCGCGCCCGCGGCCAGCTTCGCCTTGAGATGGTCCGCGAGGCGCAGCGCCAGCGCGACGATCGTGAAGGTGGGATTCACCGCCGCCCCGGTCGGGAAGCACGAGGAGCCGGCCACGAAGAGGTTCTGGATGCCATGGACCCGGCAGTTCGCGTCGACCACGCCGGTCTTCGGGTCGTCGCTCATGCGCGTCGTGCCCATGTGGTGCCAGCCGGCGCTCGTCGATCCGGGCAGGTCGTCGAGGCCGTCGTCCAGCACGTCGTCCTTCAGCTTCACGCGCCCGAGTCCCGCCGCCCCGGCCTGCTGGCCCACGATCTCGTAGATCTTGCGGATGCTCCGCCGCTCCAGCTTCGTGAACGTCCAGTTCAACGCGGCGCGCGGCACGCCGAGTTCGTCGGTCTCCTGCGCGAGCGTGACGCGCGAGTCCGGATTCGGAGCCTGCTCCAGGCGAATCGTCATCTGGAACGACCGATGGGCGTCATGCAGCTCCCCGGTCCGCAGCTTGTGGAACAGGCGGCTCATCCGCGTGCCCTTGGCCTTGAGCATGGCCTCGCCCACCTTCGCCTCGTTCACCCTCGGATCGGCGTCGGACCAGACCTCGATGAAAGGCGGCATCCGCTCGGCGAGCTGCAGCGGCGTGAAGGACACGATCCCGTTCAGCACCCCGTGCTGCGCCTGCTGCTGCGGCCGAAGGGCCAATTCCCCCTGCACGCGGGGCGCCGCGGACATGTACAGCTTGAGATTGTTCTTCCGCTCGAGCCACAACTCGGCCGACTTGATCTCGAGGTGCTCCATGAAGAAGCGCCCGACGAGGTCGTTGTCGTTGCCCACGCCCGCGGACGCCTGCTTGTTGGCCGCCAGCAGCACGCGCGCGTTCTGGATCCCGGCGCAGGCCAGCACGAAATGGCGGGCCCGTACCTTGTGCGTCTTGCCGGCGTAGTTCTTGACCGTGACGTCGCGGATCGCGCCAAGGCCTTCGTTGCCAGTGATGTCCACCACGTTGGCGTAGGTGTAGAGGTGGATGTCCGGCGCCGACACCACGGCATCCTTGAACTTCTGGCCGAAGCGCGTGGGCGCGCTGAATTGCCAGATCTTCGTCCAGAAGACATCGTCGTCGAACGGCAGCGCCACCAGGGACGGATCCTGCTTCTGCCAATACCCCAGGTCGAATTCCCTGCTCCGCAGATCCAGGATCGGGTGGGCCCGGTCGTAGTACGGCAGCAGCGTGGCCTGGGTGATGGGCCAGCCGCTGTGCGCCACCCACGGCCGCTGCTGGAACACGATCGGATCGAAGATCGAGCACATGCCGGCCCAGTGCCCGGTGGTGCCTCCGAAGTAGTGCAGCTCCGAGGACTTGAGCGGGTAGTAGGGCTGGCCGGTCGTCTTGCCGTCGTACAACTGCTGGACGCGATCCTCGTACTCGAAGCCCCCGCCTTCGAGCAGGATGACCTTGTGGCCCGAGTTGCGGAACTCCAGCGCGAGGCTGATGCCGGCGGCGCCGGCGCCGACGATGCAGAGGTCGCCCTCGATCAGGGAGTCGTCCGGCAGGGTTCTCGCGTCGACGTGCATTCGCCGACCGTCAGGACAACGCGAGCAACGCGCATTGGCGCGCTTCCGTCCGCGAGATGACCCAGCCGTCGATGACCAGGATCTTCTTCGCCTGGAAGTCCCGCTCGGCCTGGCAGGCCGCCTCGCTGGCGCCCTCGATCGCGTCGGATGCGCCGGCCCCCCGCGCGGCGCCCTCGGCCTCGAGGCGGGACAGCAGGATCCCGGCCGAGCCCTCGGCGGGTACCTGCGCCAGGTATTTCCGCCCGAGCTCGCGCAGCGTGGCCTCGTCGCAGAAGACGGACAGCATCAGCGGGAAGGCCAGCGCCAGCTTCCTGGGCGAGAAGAAGCGCCACTTGACGATTCCGCCCGTGACCACGACGGCAGCGGCAATGGATGTCTTGCCGATGAAGGATCTGCGGATCATTCGAAACAGTAGCGCGATTGCATCCTGGGATGAACCTCTCCGGGCCGCCGGGTTTGCCAACTAATGCACAGGACGGCCGAACGGAGAACAGCGTTCCCGGCTGCCGCCAAATTGTGGGCGAGCCGAATCCGGGTCCCATGAACGTGGTCGCCGGCCGCGGCGCGGCGCCAAGTGCCTATGAATCGTGGCTCAGCGCCAGCTCGCGCAGGAACTCGAGCGCCTGCCCGCCATCGGAGAGCTGGCGCATCGGCGGCAACGCCGCGAGCAGGCGACCACCGTAGCGCGCCGTGCGCAGGCGCGAATCGCAGATCACCAGCAGTCCGCGGTCGGACACCGTGCGGATCAGCCGCCCCGCGCCCTGCTTCAGCGACACCGCCGCCTCGGCCACGAAGCAGTCGTTGAACGCGTCGCGGCCCTGCGACTGCAGGCGCTTGACGCGGGCCTCGATCAGCGGATCGTTGGGCGGCGGGAACGGCAGCTTGTCGATCAGCACGCATTGCAGCGCGTCGCCCGGCACGTCGATGCCTTCCCAGAAGCTCTGCGAGCCCACCAGCACGCAGCCGCCGCGCGCGAAGCGCTCGAGCATCGCGCGCTTGGGCAGGCTGCCCTGGAGCAGGATCTCCAGCGTCACGCCCAGCTTCGTGAGCTCGGCCTGCAGCGCCTCGGCGGCCGCGCGCATCGCGCGCAGCGTGGTGGTGAGCACGAAGGTGCGGCCGCGCAGCGCGGCGGCGCAGTGCGCGGCGGCGCGGCCGACGCTCTCGGCGTGGTGCGCGTCGGCCGGCGCGGCGAAGCGCGGCGGCACGTAGACGCAGGAGTTGGCCTCGTAGTCGAACGGGCTGTCCACGCGCAGCTTGCGCGCGTCCTCCAGGCCGGCCGGCTCGGAGAACCACGTGAGGCCGTCGTCGTCGCCCAGCGTGGCCGACGTGAAGATCCAGGCGCGCGGCGTGGCCTCGCGCTGCAGGCTCAGCGGACCGCCGATGTCCAGCGGCGACTCGATGAGCCGCGCCTGGTGCGTGGTGAGGTCGACCCAGCGCACCTGGCCCGCGGGCACCTCGCCCTGGAAGCGCACGCACAGGCTGCGCAGGCTGTCGGCGCGGCTGCGCAGCTTGGTGAAATCGGGGCCGATCTCCTGCAGCGGCTCCAGCGTCTCCACCAGGTGCGCGCAATGCGCGGCCAGCGCCGCGAGCGCGTCCGGCAAGAGGCCTTCGGCTTCGACCTGCTCCCACGGCCGCCGCGTGCTGCCGGTACCGCCGCCACTCGCGTGCGCGCGCGGGCCGCCCGCGGCCAGGCGCACCTCGCGCGCGAGCAGCTCCATGCGCGCCGCCAGCTCCGTCCAGGGCGCCAGGCCGCGCGCCTGCTGCAGGCCGGCGCCCACCAGGTCGCGCGACAGGTCGATGGCCTGGCCCGTGGCCAGCGTCTGGCCGAGGAACTGCACGCCGATGTCCACCATCTGGTGGGCCTCGTCGAACACGGCCACGTCCACCGACGGCAGCAGCTCGGCCACGCCGCCTTCGCGCAGCGCCATGTCGGCGAAGAACAGGTGGTGGTTGACGACCACGACGTCGGCCGCCATCGCCTCGCGCCGCGCCTTCATCACCGGGCAGACGGCGAACTTGGGGCATTCGCTGCCGAGGCAGTTCTCGCGCGTGGAGGTGACCAGCGGGATCACCTCGGAACGCTCGTCCAGGCCCTCCAGCTCGCTGAGGTCGCCCGACACGGTGGACTGCGCCCAGGTCTCGATGCGCGACAGCGCGCGGATGGCCATCCGGTCGGCGAACGTGGCCTCGGAGCGGGCACGCTCCATCCGATACGGGCACAGGTAGCTGGCCCGCCCCTTCAGCAACGCCGTGGACACCGGGATGGCCAGCGCCTCGGTCAGGCGCGGCAGGTCGCGGTAGAAGAGCTGGTCCTGCAGGTTCTTGGTGGCCGTGCTGACCAGCGTGCGCCGCCCGGCGAGCAGCACCGGCACGAGGTAGGCGAAGGTCTTGCCGACGCCGGTGCCGGCCTCCACCACCAGCGTGGCACGATCCTCGATGGCCTGCGCCACGGCGCCCGCCATCGCGAGCTGGCCGCCGCGCTCCAGGTAGGCGTCGTCCTCGCGCGCCAGCGGGCCCTCGGCCGACAACGCGCGCAGCACCGCCTGCACCAGTGCAGGTGCCGCTTCGGGTTCTTGGCTCACGCTTTTTCGGGGGGGCTGAGTTCGGCTTCGAGCTGCGAGATCCGGTCGCGCAGGAGGAGACGACGCTTCTTCAGGCGCTTGAGCGCCAGCTCGTCGAGGGTCGCCTGCGCGCCCGCCGCGTCGATCAGCTGATCAAGGTCGGCGTGCGCCATTCGGAGCTCGATCAGGTGACGTTGTGGGGAATGCAGGGATTCATTCATGGCCGGAGCCGGTGGCAGGCGCAATCACAGTTTATATTGGCGGACATGAACACGACCACGCAAGGATTCCGCATTTCGGCCTCCACGGGCCTGCACAAGGGGGATCGTGCCTACCAGCAGGACCAGATCGAGTTGCTGGTGCACCCGCGTATTCCCGGGTGCGCGCTGGGCCTGGTGGCGGACGGCATGGGCGGCAAGAGCGGTGGCCGGACGGCCGCCGACCAGGTGGTGATGACGGCGCGCCAGGTGTTCGAGCGCTTCTCGCCCGCGCGCGACGATCCGTCCAAGATGCTCACCGACCTCGTGGTCGAGTCGCACCTGATGATCAAGCTCACGGCCATCACGGCCGAGGAAGAGCCGCACAGCACGCTGGCCGCGTTCCTGGTGATGCCCAGCCGCCAGGCCTACACGGTGCACGCCGGCGACTCGCGCATCTACCACTTCCGCGGCGCGGAACTGGTGCGCCGCACCAAGGACCACTCCTACGTGCAGCGCCTGATCGACGAGGGCCGCCTCACCGAGGAGAAGGCCAATACCCATCCGCAGTCCAACCTGCTCACCGGCTGCCTGGGCACGCAGCAGGATCCGCCGGTGGAGCTGAACCATATCGACTACCTCGAGATCGGCGACTCGCTGATGGCCTGCAGCGACGGCCTCTGGCACTACCTCACCGCCCGCGAGATCGGCGCCATCATCAACGCCCTGTCGCCACGCGAGGCCACCGAGATGCTGATCAGCAAGGCGCGCCAGCGCGCGCGCGGATCCGGCGACAACCTGTCGCTGGTGCTCGTTCGAGTGGAAGCGATCACCTGAACATGAAAAGCGGCGCCAAGTGCGCCGTTTTTCATGGCGGCCCCGCGGTCACCAACTGACTTCGCGCTCGGGCGTCGCGCCGATGCGGTGGATCGACAGGTCGGCGCCCTCGAACTCCTCTTCCTGCGACAGGCGCCGGCCCACGAAGCGCTTGAGCAGGCCGTAGACGACGAAGCCGCTCGCCAGGGCCCAGGCGATCGCGCCCAGCGTGCCGATGGCCTGCGAGGCGGCGTCGGACGTGCCGACGCCGTTGTCGTAGTGGCCGGCGATCTCCACCTGTTGCGCGGCGGCCAGAACCTGTGACTCGGCGTCGGGCGTGGGCACCTGCGCGCCAGCGAGACCGCAGGCCAGGCCCAGCGCGGCGGCGGCCTTCTTGTTGCGGCGAACAGGCATCGGGTCTCCAGGTGTCATCGTGTGCACGGGCGTCCAGGAGGTATACGCTTCGGCACGCCGCGCAGATGCAGCCCGATGGCACGCCCCATGCATGCCCCGGCCGAGCCTATAGTCCGTTCGACATGAGCCCCGCCGCCTCGATCTCCGAACTCCTCGGCCTCGCCGTCGTCGCCGGCGTGCTGGGCATGCGCCACGGCGTCGATGCCGACCACCTGGCGGCCATCGACGCGATGACGCGCTGCAACGCCGAGGCCCGCCCGGCGCTGGCGCGGCGTACCGGCCTGTGGTTCTCGGCCGGCCACAGCCTGGTCGTGCTGGCGGTCGCCTTCGCGGTGGCGCTGACCGCCCACGCCTGGGCCGCGCCCGAGTGGCTGGAACCCTTCGGCGCCTGGGCCTCCATCGCGATGCTGGCGCTGCTGGGCGCGCTGAACCTCGCCGCCTGGCGCCGCACCGCGCCGGGCGCCGCCGTGGCGCTCGCAGGATGGCGCAGCCGGCTGTTCAACGGCGCCCTCCAGGCGTGCAGCCGGCGCGCGGTGATGGGCGTGGGCGTGCTGTTCGCCGTGTCGTTCGACACCGTGAGCCAGGCGGCGCTGATGGCGGCCACCGGTGCCGCCAGCCAGGGGCTCGCGGCGGTGGCGCTGCTGGCCGGCGCGTTCGTGCTGGGCATGATCGTCGTGGACGGCCTCAACGGCTGGTGGGTGGCGCGCCTGATCCAGCGCCCGGGCGCGGGCTCCGCGCGCGCCTCGCGCGTGATGTGCGTCGCGATCAGCGGCATCAGCCTGGGCACGGCGGCGCTCGGCGCGGCGGCGCAGCTGTCGGCGGGCGTGGCGGGCTGGGCCGAGGCGCATTCGGAGCTGGTGGCGCTGGCCATCGTGGCCGTCGTCGGCGCGAGCTTCGTGGCGGGGCTGGCGCTGGCGCGGCGCGACGCGCCGCTGACGCCGGCTTAGGGCCTGTTCACACTCAATGCGTGCCCGCGCCGGCCGCCTGCAAAGCCCCAGGCTAGGCGGCCGCGACGCGGCGGGCTGGACGCCCGCAAGGAGCGGCCAACGACGCCTGGGGCTTTGCAGGCGGCCGGCCCTGCGGGTGATCCGCCAGAAAGCCCGCCTTCCGCGTTGCGAGCGCTTGCCGTGGCGCCACCACGTCGGCGCGCTCGCGCCTTGAAGGCGGGCTTTCTGGCGGTCACGCGGGCACGCATTGAGTGTGAACAGGCCCTAAGTCAGGCCCGTGTCGACATCGCGCTTGGCGATCGCCAGATACTCCTGCGACTGCATCTCCTGCAGGCGCGAGATCGTGCGCGGAAACTCGTGCACCAGCGGGCCCTCCAGGTACAGCTGCTCGGGCGGCACCGCGGCGGAGATGACCAGCTTGACGCGGCGGTCGTAGAGCACGTCCACCAGCCACGTGAAGCGGCGCGCCTCGGCCGACAGGCGCGGCGGCATCTGCGGCACGTCCGACAGCATCACCGTGTGGAACTGCGTGGCCAGCTCGAGGTAGTCGTTCATCGAGCGCGGTCCGCCGCACAACTCGCGGAAGTCGAACCACACCACGCCGCCGGCACGGCGGCGGGCGCGGATCTCGCGGTGCTCGATGTGCAGCACCGGATCCTCGTCGCGCGCCTCGGCCAGGTGGTCGAAGGTGGTAGCCATGTCGGCGTCGGCCTCGGGGCCCAGCGGCGTGTGGTACAGCTTCGCGTCGGTGAGCGTGCGGCGCCGGTAGTCGGTGCCGGCATCGACGTTGATCACCTCCAGCTTCGCGTTGAGCAGCTCGATGGCCGGCAGGATGCGCTCGCGGTTCAGCCCGTTCGGGTACAGGTCGTCGGGCCTGAAGTTCGACGTGGTGACGAACGAGACGCGGTTCTCGAACAGCGACAGCAGCAGCCGGTGCAGGATCATCGCGTCGGTGACGTCGGCGATGTGGAACTCGTCGAAGCAGATGAGCCGGTAGCGCAGCGAGATGCGGCGGCCGAGCTCCTGCAGCGGGTCGGCCATGCCCTTCAGATCCTGCAACTCGCGGTGCACCTCGCGCATGAACTCGTGGAAGTGCAGCCGCACCTTGCGCTTCAGGGGCACGGCCTGGAAGAAGCAGTCCATCAGGAAGCTCTTGCCGCGCCCCACCCCGCCGTACATGTAGACGCCGCGCGGGATGGGCGGGCGCACCAGCATCTTGGTGATGGCGTTGGAGCGGCGCGACTTGTACGCCACCCACTCGTCCTCGCAGCGCTGCAGCGCGGCGACGGCGTTCAGCTGCGCGGCGTCGGCGGTGAAGCCGCGTTCGGTCAGCGTCTGTTGGTAGAGCTCGGTGACAGTAGGCATTCGGCAATGCTCAACAAAAGAGCGGCAGCACCTTTCCGGCGCTGCCGCTCATCGGCCCCAACGAGATTCAAGGGAGCCGTGGATCCGGCTCCGCCGGGCCGCTCGCGGCCGACCCCTCGGGGAGTGGAGCCGGTAAAGGGCTCGCGAAGCGAGACCCCGGCGGAACGGCATCCGGCCTGCAAGCCGGATGCTTCCGAGCAGCCAGCGACCGTGGGGCCGTCATGACTAGAAGTTGAGCGTGCGCTTGTCGATGGCGAGCGCGGCTTCCTTCGTGGCTTCCGACAGCGACGGGTGCGCATGGCAGATGCGCGCGATGTCCTCGGCCGAGGCCTTGAACTCCATCGCCACGCAGGCCTCCGAGATCAGCTCCGAGACCATCGGGCCGATCATGTGCACGCCCAGGATCTCGTCGGTCTTCGCGTCGGCGATGAACTTGACGAAGCCCGTGGTGTCGCCCAGCGCGCGCGCGCGGCCGTTCGCGAGGAACGGGAACTGGCCCGTCTTGTAGGCGCGGCCCTCGGCCTTGAGCGCCTGCTCGGTCTGGCCCACCCATGCGATCTCGGGGCTGGTGTAGATGACCCAGGGCACGGTGTTGAAGTTGACGTGGCCGTGCTGGCCGGCGATGCGCTCGGCCACCGCGACGCCCTCTTCCTCGGCCTTGTGCGCCAGCATCGGGCCGCGCACGACGTCGCCGATGGCCCAGACTCCGGCCAAGTTCGTCTTGCACTCGCCATCGACCACGACCATGCCGCGCTCGTCCAGCTTCAGGCCCACGGCCTCGGGGTTCAGGCCGATGGTGTTGGCCGTGCGGCCGATGGAGACGATCAGCTTGTCGACCGCCAGCACCTGCTCGGCGCCCTTCGCGTCGGTGTACGACACGTTGACGCCCTTGCCGCTCGCGTCGACCTTGGTGACCTTGACGCCCAGCTCGATCTTCAGGTTCTGCTTGGCGAAGACCTTGGCCGCTTCCTTGGCGATGGACTCGTCGGCCGCACCCAGGAACGCCGGCAGCGCCTCCAGGATCGTCACCTGCGCGCCGAGGCGGCGCCACACGGAGCCTAGTTCCAGTCCGACCACGCCCGAGCCGATGACGCCCAGCTTCTGGGGCACACCGCCGATGCGCAGCGCGCCGTCGTTGGACAGGATCTTGTCCTCGTCGAACGGCGCGCCCGGCAGCACGCGGGCGTTGGAGCCCGTGGCCACGATCACCTGCTTGCTCACCAGCGTCTCTTCCGCGGCGCCGGCCACCTTCAGCTCGTAGCCGCCATCGACGGCCTTGACGAAGCTCGCGCGGCCGTGGAAGAAGCTGACCTTGTTCTTCTTGAACAGGTACAGGATGCCGTCGTTGTTCTGCTTCACGACGGTGTTCTTGCGCGCCAGCATCTTGGGCACGTCGATGGCCAGCTTCTCCAGCGTGATGCCGTGGTCGGCGAACGCGTGGCCGGCGTGCTCGAAGTGCTCCGACGACTGCAGCAGCGCCTTGGACGGGATGCAGCCGACGTTGGTGCAGGTGCCGCCCGGGGCCGGGCCGCCCTTGTCGTTCTTCCACTCGTCCACGCAGGCCACGTTGAAGCCCAACTGGGCCGCGCGGATCGCGGCGATGTAGCCGCCGGGGCCGCCGCCGATGACGACGACGTCAAAGTTCTTAGACATACATTTTTCCTAAATTCGGGCCGAAGGCCCGTTGACCCAGCCGGCGCTGCCGCTCACACGCTCGCAAGAAGTTCAAGGGAGCGGCGGAACCGGCTCTGCCGGGCCGCTCGCGGCCGGCCCCCTTGGGGGGCAGGGAGCGCCAGCGACCGTGGGGGCTCAAATGTCAAACAGCAGGCGCGACGGATCTTCCAGCGCGTCCTTCATGGCGACCAGGCCCAGCACGGCCTCGCGGCCGTCGATGATGCGGTGGTCGTACGACATCGCGAGGTAGTTCATCGGGCGGATGACGATCTGGCCATCGACCACAACGGCGCGATCCTTGGTGGCGTGCACGCCCAGGATGGCCGATTGCGGCGGGTTGATGATGGGCGTGGACAGCATCGAGCCGAAGGTACCGCCGTTGGAGATGGAGAACGTGCCGCCGGTCATTTCCTCGAGCGACAGCTTGCCGTCCTTGGCCTTCTGGCCGAACTCCGCAATCTTCTTCTCGATCTCGGCGAACGTCATCTGGTCGGCGTTGCGCAGGATGGGCACGACCAGGCCGCGCGGCGAGCCGACGGCGATGCCGATGTCGAAGTAGCCGTGGTAGACGATGTCGTTGCCGTCGATCGAGGCATTGATCACCGGGTAGCGCTTGAGCGCGGCCACGGCGGCCTTGACGAAGAAGCTCATGAAGCCGAGCTTGACGCCGTGTTCCTTCTCGAACTTCTCCTGGTACTTCTTGCGCAACGCCATGACCGGGGCCATGTCGACTTCGTTGAAGGTGGTGAGGATGGCGTTCTGGGACTGCGACTGCAGCAGGCGCTCGGCGATACGCGCGCGCAGGCGCGACATCGGCACGCGCTGCTCGGGGCGATCGCCGATGGACACGGCCGGCGCGGCCACGACGGGCAGCGCGGCCTTGGGCGCCGGAGCGGCCAGCGGGGCCGGCGCCGCGGGCTTGGTGCCGCCGGCGACGGCGCCGAGCACGTCGCCCTTGGTCACGCGGCCGTCCTTGCCGGTGCCGGCGACGTCGGTGGCCTTCAGGTTGTTGTCGGCCAGCAGCTTGGCGGCGGCGGGCATCGCCACGTCGCCCTTGGAGCCGCCGGTGGCAGGCGCCGGAGCGGGTGCGGCGGCCTGGGCCGGCGCGGCCGCCGGGGCGGCAACCGCGGGCGCGCTGGCGCCGGCGGTGGCCGTGGTGTCGATCTTCGCGATCAGCTGTTCTGCGGCGACGGTGGCGCCGTCGGCCTGCACGATCTCGGTGATGACGCCGGCGGACGGCGCGGGCACCTCCAGCACGACCTTGTCGGTCTCGACCTCGATCAGGATCTCGTCGACGGCGACGGCGTCGCCGACCTTCTTCTTCCACTGGAGCAGGGTGGCTTCAGACACCGATTCCGACAGTTGCGGAACCTTCACTTCTACGATGGCCATGAAATTTCTCTTCTTCTGGATGTTGACGCGAAGCCGGTCCGCGGCGGGCCTTCCCGTTCGCCGGGAGAGGCGCCGCGGACGGCGAGCAATGTCTTATTTGGTGAGGATGAAACCCTTGAGCTTCGTGAAGGCCTGTTCCAGCAGCGCGATCTGTTGCTCCTGGTGCAGGTGGGCGTAGCCGACGGCCGGCGATGCCGAGGCCGGGCGGCCGGCGTAACCGAGCTTCTGGCCTTCGAGCATGTTCTCGTGGATGTAGTGCTGCACGAAGAACCAGGCACCCTGGTTCTGCGGCTCGTCCTGGCACCACACGATGTCGGTGACGTGCGGGTACTTCTTCATCTCGGCCTGGAAGGCCTTGTGCGGGAACGGATAGAGCTGTTCCACGCGGATGATGGCGACGTCAGTGGCCTTGCGCTCGGCGCGCTTCTTGACCAGGTCGTAATACACCTTGCCCGAGCAGGCGATCACGCGCTTGACCTTGCCGCCGTCCACGGTGGCGTCGAGCTCGGGGATCACCGTGCGGAACTCGCCCTTGGTGAACTCCGACATCGGCGACGTGGCGTCCTTGTTCCGCAGCAGCGACTTCGGGGTCATGATGACCAGCGGCTTGCGGAACGCGCGCACCATCTGGCGACGCAGCAGGTGGAAGATCTGGGCGGCCGTGGTGGGCTGCACGATCTGCATGTTGGTGTCGGCGGCCAGCTGCATGAAGCGCTCGAGGCGCGCCGAGCTGTGCTCCGGGCCCTGGCCTTCGTAGCCGTGCGGCAGCATCAGCGTGAGGCCGTTGGCGCGGCCCCACTTCACTTCGCCCGAGGCGATGAACTGGTCGATCACCACTTGGGCGCCGTTGACGAAGTCGCCGAACTGGGCTTCCCAGATGACGAGCGTGTTCGGGTCGGACGACGCGTAGCCGAATTCGAAGGCCAGCACGGCCTCCTCGGACAGCAGCGAGTCGATGACGACGAACGGCGCCTGCTTGTCGGTGACGTTCTGCAGCGGCGTGTACGTGCCGGTGTCGAACTTCTCGCGGTTCTGGTCGTGCAGCACCGCGTGGCGGTGCGTGAACGTGCCGCGGCCGGAGTCTTCGCCGGACAGGCGGATCGGGTAGCCCGAGGCCACCAGCGAGGCGAAGGCCATGTGCTCGCCCATGCCCCAGTCGACGTTGATCTCGCCGCGGCCCATGGCGGCGCGGTCGGCGATGACCTTCTCCACCAGCGGGTGCAGCTTGAAGTTGCCGGGGATGGTGGTGATGCGTTCGGCCAGGCGCTTGAACTCGGCCACCGGCAGCGCGGTGTCGGCGGCGTCGGTCCACTTCTTGTTCAGGAACGGCGACCAGTCGACCGCGTACTTGCCCTTGAAGTTGGTGAGGACGGGGTCGCGGGTGTGGCGGCCGGCGTCCATCGCGGCGCGGAACTCCTTGACCATGTCGTCGGGGCCCGTCTCGCCCAGCACGCCCTGCGCGACGAGCTTCTCGCCGTACAGCTTGCGCGTGCCCGGGTGCACGGCGATCTTCTTGTACATCAGCGGCTGGGTGAGGCTGGGCGTGTCCTGCTCGTTGTGGCCCAGCTTGCGGAAGCAGACGATGTCGACGACCACGTCCTTGTTGAACTGCTGGCGGTAGTCGAGCGCGAGCTGCGTGCACAGGACGACCGCTTCCGGATCGTCGCCGTTGACGTGCAGCACCGGCGCCTCGATCATCTTGACGACGTCGGTGCAGTACAGCGTGGAGCGCGTGTCGCGCGGGTCGGAGGTGGTGAAGCCGATCTGGTTGTTGATGACCAGGTGCACCGTGCCGCCGGTGTAGTAGCCGCGCGTCTGCGCCAGGGCCAGCGTCTCCATGACCACGCCCTGGCCCGCGAAGGCCGCGTCGCCGTGGACGATGACCGGCAGCACCTGCAGGCCCTTGTGGTCGCCGCGGCGATCCATGCGCGCCTTGACCGAACCTTCGGCCACCGGGTTCACGATCTCCAGGTGCGACGGATTGAACGCGAGTGACAGGTGGACCGGGCCGCCCGACGTGGTGATGTCGCTGGAGAAGCCCTGGTGATACTTCACATCGCCCGAGGGCAGGTCTTCCGGCGCGGTGTGGTCGAACTCGGCGAACAGGTCCTTGGGCATCTTGCCCAGCGTGTTCACCAGCACGTTCAGGCGGCCGCGGTGGGCCATGCCGATGACGACTTCCTGCACGCCCTTGACGCCGGCGCGCTGCACCAGCTCGTCCATGGACACGATGAAGCTCTCGCCGCCTTCCAGCGAGAATCGCTTCTGGCCGACGAACTTGGTGTGCAGGTAGCGCTCGAGGCCTTCGGCCGCGGTCAGGCGGTCGAGGATGTGCTTCTTTTCCTCGGCGTTGTAGGTGGGCTTGCTGCGGATCGCCTCGACGCGTTCCTGCCACCAGCGCTTTTCACCGGGGTCGGTGATGTGCATGAACTCGCAGCCGATGGTGCCGCAATAGGTTTCGCGCAGCGCCTGCAGGATCTGGCGCAGCGTCATGTTCTCGTTGGTCGAGAAATACGTGTTCGTCGCCGAGAACGTGATGTCCATGTCGGCTTCGGTCAGGTCGTAGAACGCCGGATCGAGCTCGGGGATGCGCGGACGCTCGGTGCGCTTGAGCGGATCGAGGTCGGCCCAGCGCGAGCCCAGGAAGCGGTAGGCGGCGATCAGCGACTGGACATGGACCTGCTTGCGCGCGATGGCGAGGTCGGTGGAGCTGGCCTTGACGGCGAACGCATTGGCCTTGGCGCGTTGCGCGAAGGACTCGATCACCGGCGCGTGCGGGACGTCGCGGGAGTCGGAGCCGTCGGCGGCCGGGACATGCTGGAGCGCGTCGAAGTAGGCGCGCCACGTATCCGGCACCGAGCCGGGGTTCTCGAGATAGGCCTCGTACATCTCTTCCACGTAGGGCGCGTTACCGCCGAACAGGTAGGAGTTGGACCTGTTTTGCTCCATCATCTTTCGCTCACCTTTTGCCCTGGTTTCCAGGACTACGATGGGTTGATCAACCTTCCGCGGCCCGGCTCAGCCGGTTGGCGGATTGCAAACACCTTGCCGGCGGTTTGGAGACCAGCAAGTGGACACAGAAGGACTATTGGGACTCTGCAGACCATGAATGTAGCACTTACCCTGATTCGCTGCCTTTGCGCTTCTGCCACGAAATCATGGACTTTCTCCACGGACTCGCGCCTGTCACACCCTGGCACAGTCGCGTGAACCATGTCCCGACAGGTCATCCGCCTCCACCCCGCCGCCCCGGCGAAGCCGCCCGAGGCCGCGCCGTGCAACGGCTGCGGCGTCTGCTGCGCGGCAGAGCCCTGCCCGATCGGCGTGCTCGTCAGCGGGCGCCGCACAGGCGCCTGCGCGGCCTTGTTGTGGAAATCGGACGCCGGGCTGTACCGCTGCGGCCTGGTCGGCGCCCCGGCGGAGGTGCTGCGCTGGCTGCCCGCCGCATGCGGCCCGCTGGTCAGCCGGCTGGCCCGGCGCTGGATCTCGGCGGCGAGCGGCTGCGACAGCAGCCTGGTGGTCGAGTAACCCGCCCTCGCTTGCCGGCAACGCCGCGAGGCGTCAACATGCCCTCTCGAGCGGTCGCCGAGCCGGTGGCCGCCATGTGCCGGAGCGCGGGTCATGGCTTGGTTGAACATCTGGGAACCCCGGGGCGTCTGCACGCAGTTCTCCGGATTCGTCACGGCCAGGGAATACGTCGACTCGGCCGAGGACATCTGCGCGGATGCCCGCTTCGACGAGCTCCGCTTCGTCATCAAGGACCTGCTGGGCATCGCCGGCCACTCGATCGACCCCGAGGCGCACGACCCGATCGCGGCCATCCGCTACGGCGCCCGCCTGACGAACCCGAACATCTACCTGATCCTGCTGACCATCGATCCGCGGCTCGTGCCCTTCGCCTATCCGGCGCGGGATTCCGTCATGCGCGGGCTGTACGACACGCGGGCGTTCCCCGACATGGCGGCCGCGCGGTGCTGGCTGGCAACGCAGCCGGCGCTGGACCGGGCGGGCATCAGGCCCTGAGCGTCGCGCTCAGGCGAGTGCGAGACGCGCGCGCGCCGCCGCGTACTCGTCGGCCAGCCTCTGCACCAGCTTCGCGGTGGGCAAAACCTGCTTGACCGCGCCCACGCCCTGGCCGGCGCCCCAGATATCCTTCCAGGCCTTGGCGGCGCCCGCGCCGGCGAAGTTCATCTTGCTGGCGTCGCTGGTGGGCAGGTTGTCGGGGTCGAGCCCCGAGGCCGTGATCGAGCCGCGCAGGTAGTTGCCCAGCACGCCCGTGAACAGGTTGGAGTAGACGATGTCGTCGCTGGTGGAGGCCACGATCATCCGCTTGTAGTCGTCGGGCGCGCGCGCCTCGTCGGTGGCGATGAAGGCCGAGCCGATGTAGCCGAAGTCGGCACCCATCGCCTGCGCGGCCAGCACGCCGTCGCCCGTGGCGATGGCGCCCGACAGCGCGACCGGGCCGTCGAACCACTCGCGGATCTCCTGGATCAGCGCGATCGGGTTCTTGACGCCCGCGTGGCCGCCCGCGCCCGTGGCCACGGCGATCAGGCCGTCGGCGCCCTTCTCGATCGCCTTGTGCGCGAACGTGTTGTTGATGATGTCGTGCAGCACGATGCCGCCCCACGAGTGCACGGCGTCGTTGACGTCGGTGCGCGCGCCCAGCGAGGTGATGACGATGGGCACCTTGTACTTGGCGCACACCTGCATGTCGTGCTCGAGGCGGTCGTTGCTCTTGTGCACGATCTGGTTGATCGCGAACGGCGCCGACGGGGCCTCGGGATGCGCCCTGTCGTACGCGGCCAGCGTCTCGGTGATCTCGGCGAGCCAGTCGTCCAGCAGTTCGGCCGGGCGGGCGTTGAGCGAGGGCATCGAGCCGACGATGCCGGCCTGGCACTGGGCGATCACCAGCTTGGGGTTGCTGATGATGAACAGCGGCGAGCCGATGACCGGCAGGCGCAGGTTGCTCAGGGCGGCGGGAAGGTGACGGCGGTTCATGCTTAGAAAGCCTCCAGGGGCATCGCGAGACAGCCTTCGGCGCCGTCGACGATGGAGTCGCGCACGCCCGGGGCCTTGCTGAGGATGTGGTCGCCGTAGAAGCGCGCGGTGGCGATCTTGGCGGTCATGAAGGACGCGTCGTCGCCGGCCGCGAGCTTGTCGACGGCCACCAGCAGCGCGCGGCCCAGTTGCCAGCCGCCCACGAGGTTGCCGGCCAGCATCAGGTACGGCACCGAGCCGGCGAACGCGGCGTTCGGGCTGGACTTGGTGTTGCCGGCGATGAAGCCGACGGCGTCGAGGAAGGCCTCGCGCGCGGCCTTCAGGCGCCTGCCGAAGGCCTGCGCGTCGGCGTTGACCGAAGCGGCCAGCGCCTGCTCGGTGGCCTCGATGCGGGCGGCGATCGCCTTGGCGGCGGTGCCGCCGTCGCGCGCCGTCTTGCGCCCGACGAAGTCGTTGGCCTGGATCGCGGTGGTGCCTTCGTAGATCGTGAGGATCTTCGAGTCGCGCATGTACTGCGCCGCGCCGGTCTCCTCGATGAAGCCCATGCCGCCGTGCACCTGCACGCCCAGGCTCGCCACCTCGATGCTCATCTCGGTGGAGTAG
>FTKD01061491.1_pt1 | contig 54699 bp, 52 predicted proteins | sample 1658191 | NCBI WGS metagenome assembly FTKD01 (sample SAMEA3914808, study PRJEB12502) | metagenome | biome: forest; material: soil | place: Canada | collected 2011-08-03 | depth 0.3 m
GCGAACGCCGCGACCCTGTCGTAAGACCCCTTGAAGCCTAAATCGACAAACTCCTCGTGGAGCTGTTTGAGGCTGCGTCTTTGCTTGCGGGATTTGGCCGCCTCGGTCATGAGCCAGCCGGTGAGCTGATGGGCGTATGGGTCGGGGCAACTGGCGGTTTGGCGCTCCGCATAGGCCGGCTCGGTAGTTTCCGAGCGCAGGTAGCGCCTGACGGTGTTGCGGGAGATACCGAGCCGCTTGGCAATTTCCCTTAGCTGCACCTTGTCACGCAGATGCCAGCGTCTGATTATTCCTGGTAATGCCACGTCAATCACTCCGATCCCCTACTCATTCCGACGAGCAGGATTGTGTGCTAAACGTGGATCAATTTTCGATGCAACACTGCGGCAAAGTGGGTCAGTTTTCAATGCATCAACACACAAATCGGATTGTGCCGTGAAATAGTGCGATCGTAAATTGACACCCTTGCGCGACATTGGAAATGAAACGCAGCAGGCGCTGTAAGATATTGATTGCAAAAGATAAATTACAAAATAGCAGGAGCTGTTAATCCGCAGTTCCCTGGTTCGAGTCCAGGTCGGGGAGGCAAAGAATTCAAGGGCTTACGTGCAAACGTAAGCCCTTTTTCTTTTGTCACTACCAAAGGGGTGTCGTCCGGCGATACTTTTACACCCTCCCCCATTTATGGAATGCGCCCTATTTATTTCATGGGACGTACCAAACAACAACACGATATAAAGCGCCCATCATGTAGAATTTCTTGAGGCAGCTTTTACTTTCTGAAGGGTTGAACATAGCCAACCAACCTCAAAATGCCGATCAATGCATGTCGGTTCTTCCGCAGATCAGAATAAATAGCCGGCATCGCGGAATTTTTGAAGGCGCAGGAGAACGGTAGAAAGTTGTGCAAGCTAGCGGGGGAAATTGTCGCCGTGGAGAGGTAAAGCCATGAAACACCCTTCAGTACCGAGCCGTGCCTGCGTCCTGCTGTCTTTCGGGCTGATTGCCACTGCCCCGGCATCCGGCGCGGAGCAAAACGCGGACCAAGGTACCACGGCCGGCGATGTGCGCGATCTGACGCATTTGTCCCTGGAGGAGCTGGGCAACATCATCGTGACCTCGGTGTCGAAAAAGGGCGAACCGCTCGGCGACGCCGCGGCCTCCATCTTCGTCATCACGCAAAACGACATACGGCGATCCGGCGCGACGAGCCTCCCGGAGGCGCTGCGCCTGGCCCCCAACCTGGAAGTGGCGCAAACCAGCGCAAGCGGCTACGACATCACGGCCCGCGGCTTCAACGGTGGCAGCGCCAACAAATTGCTGGTCTTGATCGACGGCAGAACCGTGTATACCCCGCTGTTTTCCGGGGTGTTTTGGGATGCCCAGGATGTCATGCTGGAAGACATCGAAAGAATCGAGGTCATCAGCGGTCCGGGCGGCACGCTGTGGGGAGTCAATGCCGTCAACGGTGTGATCAACATCATCACCCGCTCGGCTCGCGATACCCAGGGCGGCCTGGCGACCAGCGGCATCGGCAATCTCGAGCAGGATAGCGCCGTGCGCTACGGCGGCACCACCGGGAACGACGTCAGCTACCGCTTGTACGCCAAAACCTTCGACCGCGACCATACGGTCACGGCAAGCGGCAGCCCGGTTGACGATGGCTGGCATCGCACCCAGGCCGGATTTCGCGTCGACTGGAACCAGCCGGGAGATCGCGTAACGCTCCAGGGCGACGCGTATCACGGCGAGGAGGGGCAACCGTTGCCGGGGGAAATCTCGATCGGGGGCGTCAACATACAGTACGGCCCTGTGGTCATCACGGGCGAGAACCTCACGATGCATTGGGAGCACAAGCTCGAAGACGGATCGCAGTTCAATGTGATTTCCTATTTCGACCGCACCGAACGCGACGTCGACCCGACCTACTACGACACGCTGTATACGTATGACGTGCAAGTCGCCCAGTCGCTTGCGCCCATCGGCATGCACAGCGTGACCTGGGGGGCGGAGTATCGCTATGGCGCCGACTACGTCGTCAGCGGCCCCCATTTCGCCTTCCTGCCGCCCAAGCTTAACCAGACCTGGGCCAGCGCGTTTGCCCAGGATGACATGGCGCTGACCCCGAGCGTGAAACTGACTGCGGGCGCAAGACTGGAGCACAACGACTATACAGGGAACGAATTCCTTCCCAATCTGCGGCTGTCGTGGAAAACCGATGAGGTGGGTTTGCTATGGACGGCGCTCTCGCGCACGGTGCGCGCGCCGTCGCGGCTCGACCGCGACAGTTACTCCCCCTCGACCCCGCCGTTCCAGCTGGACGGCGGACCGCAGTTCATTTCCGAGGTGGCCAGGGTATTCGAGCTCGGCTACCGCAGCCGGGCGTTCGGATCGCTCAACTATTCCGCGACACTTTTCTATTCGGCCTACGATCACCTGCGCAGCGCGGCGTTCGACCAATCGCTCGGCGCAATTGTCTTTGCCAACGCCATGGAAGGGCATACCGAAGGTTTGGAAACCTGGGGAACCTACCAGGCGACGCCCACGTGGCGCTTGAGCGCCGGCCTGTCGGTTCTGAAAGAAACGTTCAAATTCTATCCGGGAAGCGGAGTGCAATTCCCGCAAATCGAACCAAGCGCCGACCCGGCGCAGTGGTGGAGCCTGCGTTCGTCGTTCGACCTGCCCGCACAAACCGAACTGGACATAAGCGTACGCCGGGTCGGCGCGCTCTCCGCTCCGGCCGTCCCCGCCTATACGGCAGTGGGCGCAAGGTTGGGCTGGACTCCCCGCCCCAATCTCGAATTTTCCATTACCGCACAAAACCTCATCGGCGCCGGGCATGGAGAATTTTCAGACGTCACAACACGCAGCCAGCTCGGCCGATCCGTCTTTTTCAAGTTTACGGGGCGTTTTTAGAACATGCCGTCAACGGTCGCAGAGGGGCGGCTCGCCAGCCTTGGTACCATGACGTATCGCGGCATCGCCATCGGCTTGTTTGTAGCTTGCACCTTGACTGCATGCCTGGTCCCGGAAAAATTCGTCGCGAAGGTCGAGTTCCACCCCGACGCGAGCTATGACTACCAGTTTGACGGAACCGCGTCCGACCCATTGGCGTTGATGGAGTTGAAGCAACGCGGGGCACTCAGCCCTCACACGGAGTCGGCATTGAAAAACATCGGCGACCGCATGCCCAAGGAAAGGGACGTTCGCTCGGCTCGCTATCTCGGCAATGCCCGCTACGATCTATCGATCGCCGGCCATCGGATACCCGGTGAAGACATGCATCTGATCGACATCCTTTCCGTCGTCCGCGGCAACGACGGGGTGATTACGGTGTCCTCGCCGGAGCTCAAGCAAAAAGACCGCCAGGAACTTGCCAAACTCGGCATCAAGGTGGACGGAACGCTGGAAATAAAAGTCCCGTCCGGGGCGCAGGTCATCTCGCAAAATGCCCAGTCCACGCCGAGCCTGTTCGGCATGATCGGCAGCTATACCTGGAAGATCGGCACGCCGGAGCAGCGTCCGTTGCTGCAGTTCAAGATCAAAGGCTAGATCATCCGAATGCGGGTGCTTCCCGCAATCCCTCGCAGGAAGAAGGGAGCCATCGCAGCCTCGGGCAAGCCCTTGGGCGCCCCCCGACAACAACACCAAGCTCTTTTTGTCGGCGCCTCCAGGCCGCGAAAATTCGCCGCGTCACCTGACCACCGTAACCGGCACATCAACCAGGTGGATCACCTGGTAAGCGACAGAACCCAGGATCACATTCTTCATTGCGTCCACCCCGCGGGTTCCCATCACGACGTGATCGCAATTCTCCTGTTTCACACAGTCTGCCACCGTTTCGCTGGTGACACCCACCGCCACCTTCACCGTGAAATTCACGCTATTCTTCCTGGCGAATCCGCCTGCAGGTTCCAGTATCTTGTTTCCTTCGTCGGCATAGAATTTGTCGATCAGGTCGTTCCCGATAAGCTCATGCACCAGACCGGCTCTGATCGGGAACTGGACATTGACGATCAACAGCGAAATCGCCGGATTTTCCTTTGCCGCGGCGACGGCGAAAGCCAGTGCGCGGTTCGCGTTTTCCGAGCCATCCACAGGAACAAGAATTTTGCGCATCATCGTCTCCACGTTTCCACGTTCGGATGATGCGCGTGCGCTCGCCAATGCCAGTTGATGTAGATCAAACGGATCCGGACATTCTTGATTCACGCGCGCACAGCGCTTCGACTTGGCCAGACTGAAACCCGGTAACCTGTCAAAAGTAACAGCTTGTCGATACAAGGTGTTGTACTAAACTAAATTAGTTGGCACCGAAACAATTCTCATACCCAAAGCAGCTCGGTTCCCAACATACAGGGAGAGTAAACCATGGCTACAGGAAATTCCGAGTGGCTCGATACGCTATCTTCGATCGCTTATCACTGGGGGCCGTTCTTCTTCGCGATCCTCTTCTGCCTGCTCGTTACCCGCACCGCAAGAACCTGGTACGTCAACGTATCCCACGAGCAGGCGACAAACGCCACACTGATAGAAGAGCACCGTAAATATTTCCACTACACCTTCATCTTCAGTTTCGTCCTCGTTGTCTTGTCTATCGCCTGGTATTTCTATACGAACTTCAGTCGATACCATCCATTCTGGGCCACCATTTCCATGGGGAAGAATGAAAATGTCGATTCGGACCAAATCTACGCGCGCGAGTGGACTGCAAAGGGAGGAAGCGACAGCAAAGAGATCCAGCTTGTCGTGCTGCGCGACCACCCCATTCGGAACGGGGAAAAGATCTTTCTCTATTACTGGGAATGTCCCGATGCTCCCAGCCTTAACGATCCCGCCGTTGAAGGACCCTCGCTGAGCGCATCGGGCCGCTGCGGTTCCGGCATCGGCGCCTTGCCGGCCAAAATAAGCATTCCATTGGAGTTGGTGGACGCCACCGTCTTTCCCCAGCGATTCAAGCTGAAAAAGAGCAACGGCACCCCGGCCATCGTCGCGGAGAACTGATCATGTGGAAATTCATCGACAAGTCACCGGTTGCCAAGCGCCGCGTTGCCCGGAAATTCGCCAAGCCGCTTATCGTCCTGCTCTCGCTGCTGCTGGCCTGTGCCACCTTCGCAGCGCAAACCAGCTTTGCCGAATATGCCCAGAGAGCCACGGCGGCGCAGCCACACAGCGCGCAAGATGCCGGCAAGGCCTGGCTGTCAAATGCCTTGGCCGAGAGCGCGGCAACAAGGGCCTCCCTGGGCAAGACGGCACGGGGAAAGACCTTGCTCGCGCAGTCGGGCATGTCCAACATCTGCCAGACGCCTTATGGCGCCTGTTATCTGCCGGGCTATGCCGCCAGAGGAATGCAATGCTGGTGCGCCTCCCCTCAAGGTCCCATCGGAGGCGTGGTGCGATAGCCCTGGCGACTGCGCCGTCTTCGAGGAGGGGAAACCGGCAAGGCTGCCGCTCAGCGAAAGCCACGCGCGCGGCGCGGCAGGCATGCCAACCACACCTCCCCAATTCCACAACGGCCTCGCTGGGCCGCCCGCAATCAGGACGCCGCGCCAGAGCTCACGAAGTGGCCAGCGTGAAATACCCGCTCTCGAGATCGCTGGTATCGAGATGGAGAGTAATCGTTGCATTAAAGTCGGACGTCGATACGACAGCGGTGGTGATGCCGTTGACCACCGCGTAGACGTTGATCGTATTGCCGATATCGATCGTCTGCATCATGAACGAATCCTGCACCACGACGCTTTGCAAGGTGGTGCGGTTGCGGGAAATCGTGAAGGTCACCGGGGAAAGGCAGGTCTTCTGGAATTGCAGTTGGTCGGCTACCGTGGCGGGCATCTCCCTCACATTGAATTCGTAGGTACCCTGCTTCGCAACCTGCACGATTTGCGCCAGAAATCCCGCCGCGCCCGAAACCTGGAACGGCGCCGACGTATAGGTATTGCCGTCAATCACAGTCGTGGCGACAATTTGAAACGTGTCCTCGATCGGCACTTGCAAGGAGGCGCCCGGCGCAATGCCGACCGGGTGGGCGATTGTCAGGCCGCCTCGTGCCAGCACAAATTGCGCAACATAGTTGGTCTGGTTAAGGCAGGTTATCGAACTCATCAGCGCTCCTCTTCGATCAGGTTGGGTTGGCATATGCCGTCGCGGCATGCACCAGGCGGGGCCTGCAAGCTTGCCTTGGCGAGCCTGGACCGCCTGGACGAAAGCGACAGCCAATATGGATCAAAACCAGCGATACTGGCATGCCTGATTCTCCAATTCAACCTGCGAGAAATGACAGTATCCCCGCGTGCGGAATGCACCAAGGCATGCCGCGCACCGGCAAGTCGCCAAGGCATCGCGGCACTCGCGCGGTCCGACCCAGCCCCCCATCAAACCGGCAGCCCGCCGATGTTGCCCCAGCGCATCTTCCAAACCCGGTAAAAACCGATCACTTTTGGCTGGCAACTCCCTGTTTCAACGCCTATGCTTGATACACGCGCCGTTCGCACCCACAAGACGCGACCAGTCCTCTAGGGAGAGACGCATGAAAACCTTGCCCTTCGCAGCGGCAGCCGCCGCATGTTCCCTGATTTTGGCAGCGTGCGGCGGCGGTTCGCCCACGGCGACCACCAACGCGCCCGCCCAACAGCCCGCCATGCAACAACAGGCCCAGCCGGTGCCGCAAATCGAACCCAGGCGCAAGACCACCACCGCGGCCGACTATCAACAGGCGGTGGAACAGCTCTACGTCGCCTACTTCGGCCGTCCCGCCGACCCCAACGGCTTGACCAATTTCGAGAATGCCCTGCTGGCAGCAGGCGCGCCGCCCGACATCCAGGGCCTGACCGCCGCCTACTCGACCAACCCCGCCGTCAAAACGCTGATCGACAGCTTCGGCAAGAGCAACGAATCGAAAAACCTCTACGGCAGCGGCTCCGCCAGCGACTTCGTCACCGCCGTCTTCAAAAACGTCCTGGGCCGTGCCCCGCTGACCGACGGGCTGAATTACTGGAGCGGCGTCATCTCCAGCGGCGCCTTGAGCCAGGGCGACGCAGCACTCTCCATCATGGCCGGCGCGCTGACCAATAACACGCCGCAGGGCGTGCTCGATGGACAACTGGTGGCAAACCGCCTCACCGTCGCGGCCTATTTCACCGGCCAGGTGGCCGCGCAAAATGCCGCCGGCGATTATGTCGGTTCCATCTCCGCCGCCAGCGCGCGCAGCATGCTCGCGCAGGTCGGCTCAAGCACCAACACCACCACCTTCGAAACCACCGCCCTCACCACCATCCAGACCATGATCGCCTCGGCCGTGCTCGTCACCGGCACCGTCGCCACAGGCGAACCGCTGGCCGGCGCCGGCGTCGTGCTGACTGACTCCACCGGCGCCTCGCGCAGCACCACCGCCGCATCCAACGGCAGCTACACCATCAACGTCGTCGGCATGACCGCACCGTTCGTGCTGGTGGCCACCGGCGCGCAGGCAAACAACACCGCATCCTATGCCGGCAACTTCAGCGGCACCTACACCGGCAGCGCCAGCGGCAGCTACAGCCTGACCCTGCTTGCGCAAGGCATCACCTCGTCGTGCAGCATCACCTTCATGGGATCGCCCTACTCCTGCAAGGGCGCCGTCACCTCATCGGGCAAGCTGACGGTCGAACAGGTCGACTCCAGCGGCAACGCCAGCGGCGTGACAATGCAAGGCAGCGTAACGGGAAGCTGCGCCGCCGTCTCCGGCACCTGGGACGTCAGCACGCTGGGCTTTAGCGGCAACTTCACCGGCAGCGGCACCTGCGGCAAGCCGGTGCAAGTCAAAATGGTTTCCATGCTCGCCAGCGTCAGCGCATCAAACAGCACAAACAGCAACGTCGCCAACATCACACCGCTGACCACAGCGATCGCCGCGCAACTGACCAGCTCCGGCGTGGCCGCCAACCTCTCGGCGGTTACCGATGCCGCTGCCATCAAGAGCAACCTCGCCGACACTGACAGCACAACCCAGGCCGCAGCCGCCACACTCATGGCCCAATACGGCGTAACCGGCTCGCCCATCTCCACCCCTTTCAATGCCAACGGCCAAGGCTACGACGCCCTGTACGACAACGTCGTCATCGGCACCTTCCCCAAGGCATCGTCAGGCATCAACATCTTCATCGGCCCCATCGCCACGCAAAACAACTGCTACGTCAATGCAGGCGGCACCGGCTGCGTCACCTACTCCGACCCCGGCACGCAAAGCACCACCTTCCCCAACCTGTGCGGCTCCGACATCGCCACCGGCGCCCCCATCCCCTGCGATCCAAGCCAACCCGTCACCTCGGACCCCTCAGTAACGCTACCAGCCATCAACGGCGACGGCGGCATAGCCATCTCCGGACCCGGCGTACAATTCGGCGCACCCCCATCCACCACCCTCACACAAGCCCAATGCGCCGCCCTCTCCGCCGAGCTATCCGGCCTGCTGGGTTCAGTCCCCTCCTCCAACACCGCCTCCTGGGGCACCTTGATCAGCCTGCTGCAATCCGACCAAGCCCAGGCCGATGCCGCATGTGCGCTGGGCGGCATCAGCTGCGCCGCAGTCGACGCAGCAGTCGGCCAGGCCATCGCCCAGATCAGGGTGTATGAGGCGACGTATGGCAATCAGTTCTGGGGCAACCAGTGTCCGGGGCAGTAGCAACCCCGGCGCAATCACCGTCCGGGCCGTTGCGCCAAACCGGTTGCCGCTTGAAACCCGGCAACGCGCGGCACAGGGCAAAATAACACCCAGGCGCCAATTTGACCGCCATGTAACTGGTAGTTATACTCAGTTATTGACCGGGTATGCATCCGCCGCACAACAACATCCACATAGAGCGGCGTCATCGCCGATCCTGGCGGCGTAACCTTGTCAGCCTGTCGCGACAACGGCCCAAGCGCGCAGTCAAAAGCGCCCCTGGGCAGAGAACCCGGAACAACCCGGCGTCACGGCGTGCCATTGGGGGAAGTCATGCTAAAAGTCTTGGCCTGGACCAGATTCGTCGCGCTCCTGCTCTTCCCTGCGCTGCTGTTTTCAGCGCCGGCGCGGGCGGAAACGCTCACCTTCGCATCGACCGAATTTCCCCCCTACATCATCAAGCAAGGCGACGACATTTCCGGCTTCCAGATTGAACTGACGCGCGAGCTGTGCCACCGGCTCGGCTTCGAAGCGCAATTCACGGTCGTCCCCTGGACGCGCGCCCTGGAATACGTCAAAACGGGCACGGTCGACGGCATACTCGCGCCGGTCTGGAGCGAAGACCGCGCCGAATACATCTACTTCACCGAACAGCCCATCGGGCATGAAAGAATATCGATCATGTCGCTCAAGGGCGCCGGCATCAAGGCCAAGTCCCTGGACGACATCAGGAATGAATTGATCGGCGTCATATCGAGCTACCGCTACGGCAAGACATTCGACGACAACAAGGCCCTGCAGAAGATCGCCAGCTACACCAACGACGCGCTGCTGAAGAAACTCGACATCGGCCGCTACCGCATCATCGCCTCGGACGAATACGTGATCAACTACGTCGCAAAACGATCCGGCCACGAGGCACTGGAAACCGTCCTCAACCTCAACGACACCCCGCAATACATAGGCTTCTCCAAAACCACCGGCCAGCGCGGCCAGGACCTTGCGAAGCGATTCTCGCAAGCCATACACGACATGCAGCAGGACGGCAGCATGGAAAAACTGCGCAAGAAGTATTTTTGAGGTTGACCAGTCGCCGGGGACATCGCCTCGGACAATGGGGCATAGACCTGCCCCTTAGTCGCGTCGCATGCAGCGCAATAAAATCGCACCCTACGTACGCGGGTTACGGCCAAGCGTCATGCAAATGCATGACGCTTGGGGTGCACGCGCCGCCTCCAACGTCTAGGGAAGATGACTTACCACGCCCACCCCGGCAGTAAGGAGGAAGTAAAGTGAATCGCCGACCACGACGATCTGGGTATTGGGCAATGACCCGCTCGCCAGCGGCCCCGCCGAGAAGCCGCCATTTCCCGCGGCACCGCCAATGGTCGTGACGACGCCTTGCGCCGTCACCTTGCGCAGCAGATTCGGCGTGCCCGCATCGAGGACATAGAAGTCGCCTGCGGCATTCATCGCAATCCCGACGGGCCCTTGAAACGTCGCGGTCGAGGCGGTGCCGTCGGCGGTACCGGCAACGCCGGGCTGTCCGGCGAGCACGGTGACGACGCCGCCGGGAGTAACTTTCCTGATCGTCAGGTTGCCGTAGTCGGCGACGATGAGATTCCCCGATTGGTCATAGATCATTGCACTGGCCTTGGTGTAGGTCGGTGAGGGCGGCTGCGTAATGACGGAATTGCCAAGCGAGGCAACGAACTGGGCAAATCCGTTTGACCCGATGGTATCCAAATTGGTCAAGCTGACAAAAAAGACGTTACCGGAACTGTCCAAGGCGATCGGGCTCGCATATTCCGCCCCCATGTTGTAGAAGATTTGCGTGGAACTGCTGGAGGTGATCTTGTAGATATTCGCAGGGTAGGTAAATCCGCACAAGACGGTGCCTGACGAATTGGCCGCCAAGCTGTTGCATGCTCCACCGCCAAAATCGGAAACGCTGCGGTTAGGGCCGAACTTGACTATCATCGACTGCTGTGGATATGAGTTGCCGGCCATCGCACCGGATACGTAAAAATTGCCCGCACCGTCGCTCGCGATCGATGCCGTTCCCAGATATATGGTTGTCGCCAATCCTTCGAGCGAGATTGGCGGGAGTTGAGCGGTGGCCCCCTGGATGATCGGCAAACCGGCATAGACCGAAATAAGCGGCGTGCCGGCAGGATATACGGTCAGCGAAACCGAAGTGCTGCCGCTCTGGCCGTCTGCGCTGGTAACGACAAGGTTGCCCGTATAATTTCCCGGTGCCAAGCCACTTGCGTCGACATCAGCTTCGATGGGGCCGCTCGGAAAGGTGCCGCTTGCCTGCACCGGAACAAGCCATGAGACGGAACTCGACAAGGTCCAGGATACGCCGGCAGGCCCGGCTATCTGCATGCCCGCACCTGTCGCGATATCCCCCGAATCCGCGTACAGCACGCCAGGACCGATGCGCAAAACGTCAAGCGCCTGCGCGGCGACGACGTTGGCGTTCACGGTTTCGGTCACGCTTTGACCATCGGTGGAGGTGATGCTGAGGTGCCCCGTATGGGTGCCGACCATCAGCGTCGCCGGGTCGACGGTCAAATTGAGTGTGGCCGACCCGCTGCCGCTCGACGGGCTGCTCTTGAGCCAGGAGACATCGCTCGACACCGACCAAGTGAGGCCCGTGCCCTGCAGCGGCACGACAACGGTCTCGGGTGCGCCGCCGTATGTGAGGCCGCCGGCGTTAACGGTCTGCGCGGGGTCCGTAGCAAGGATGTACTTGATCTGGATGTCGTAGGGCAGGCTCCAGGGCGAACCTGGCAATTGGTTGGCGCAAGCGCTGTCGCTGCAAGCCAGGACCTGAAACGCGCCCTGATATTCGCCGACCGCGAGGCTGGGCGAGATATGGAGCAGGGCATAGGCCGACTTGCCGTTGATGGTGGCTGGCTGTATCTGATTGTGTTCCAGAACGCCTTGCGGATCGACAATTTCCACATAGATGGGCGACCCGGTGGCAAATTCCTGCGGGTTCTCGGGCGTGGCGCCTACGCCGAAGGTTTGCGACGTGCCATATTCCAGTACGTACGACACGGTAGACGGACTGAATGCCATGCCATTGGACCCGCTGTTCGAGCCGCCTGACCCAACGGCGCCGGACGACGCATTGCCGCCCCCGCCCCCGCCGCACGCGGAAAGCAAAAAGGAAATACCAAAGATGAGAAACAGCCTGAGCATGGATACGCCCTCCCCGAGCTAAATGTTTTTTCTAAGGTGCGATCATAGCAAGAAATTCGCGATACGCGACGCAAAGCCTGGGGGGCAGGCGCATCGTTGAACGGAACTGTAGCCACCGGCGCGCAAATTCCGTACTATTCTGTTGACAAATTGTCAGAACTTCGCAAAATGCTACGCCAGATTTTGCTTGCCGCCATGCTGCCGCTATGCGTCGCTGCACCTGCCGATTCCTGGTAACCGGTCAATTCCACCCAATATCACCCCGCCGATCCACCTCATGCAAATCCGACCTGAGCGGATTATCAGCAAACATCTGCTTCCAAACGCGCGGCGTAAGCTGATGCACCAACGACGCCGGGCGCTGGCTGATGCGCTGCAAGACATCCACAAAGCAAGGGCGGAAAAGCGAAGCGCCTTCCGCCGTATGTAACGCTGCTGTCCCGACAAACGGTGCGGGTGCGCAAGACCGCAACCCGCAATAAGCACGGCGCAATTTCATTGCGCCGCATGTGACATCAGCAAAGGGGCATAACGATCTTGTCCACGTCGGTGGACCCGCATTTCACACGCAAACCTACTAACCCTTCCTGCCCCCGAACAACAGCAGCACGCCACCAACAATGATTGCGCCCGCGCCCAGCCAAACGGGGACATTTACCGTGTGCTTTTCGTTGACGGAAAGCTCCACGGGGCCGAGTTTCACCTCGTCGGTTTGTTTGGTATAGGTGAACCCGCCATACATCAACCCCAGTGCGCCCGCGACGATCAGGATGATTGCGAAGATTTTGAGTGTAGCCATTTTTTTTACCCCTTTTTGGTCCATCGATGCCGCTCGCGCACCGGCCAAGCCGGCTCGCGGATTTGCGCGGTATTGCCTCGAACTACCATAAGAGTTTGAGCCTTCGGGCCTTCAAAGTCTGTTCGCTCGCACACATTGCCCTTGTGGATGCGCGGCCATTGTCGGCCTGGTTCGGCACATTCGCGCCATTTCATTTCTGGGGCGCCGAAGGCCCCAAGGATGAATATCGCGTCGATAATTCGCGCGCTACCGTTTCGATCACTCCGGTCCAATCGCCGGGCGCACTTTGCCGGAACAGGCGCAGCGAATCGTACCAGGGCGTGTCCGGGCGGTGCAGCATCCAGCGCCAGTCCGGCACGTAAGGCAGCAGCAGCCAGGTTTCCTTGCCCATGGCGCCGGCCAGGTGGGCGACTGATGTGTCCACCGTAATCACCAGATCGAGATTATGTATCAGCGCGGCGGTTTCGCTGAAGTCGCGCAGGTGCGGCGCGAGGTCGATCACGTCCGGCGGCAGGGTCGCGTGTTCGCCCGCGTGCCGCTCGGCGCGCTTTTGCAGCGAATGGAATCGGCAGCACGGCACGGCGAACAGGGCGGCGAAGGTTTCGTAGGGGATGCTGCGGTTGCGGTCGTTATAGAACTTGGGGTTGCCGGCCCAGACCACGCCAACGCGGGTGCGGACGTTCGCGTCGGCATTGGCCTCGGCGTCGCTTTCGCCCAAGGCAACTTGCCACGCCTGGGCGCGCCCTGCATTCGCCTGGAGATAGCCCTGTGCCAGCGCGATATTGTCGGTCGTGCTCTGGAACGCGAACGGCAGGCTCATCAGCGTGCAGTGGTAGTCGAACTGCACCATTTGGTCGTGGAAGCCGATCAAGGCGTCGATTCCCGGCAGGCCGGCGAACAGCGGCTTCAATTCCTCCTGCGCGACCAGCACGATCCTGGCGCTGCTGTCGGCAAATTTGCCGGCGAATTGAGCGGCGTAGCGGACGAACTGGATCGAATCGCCGAATCCCTGTTCGCACAACAGCAGCAGCGTCTTGCCGGCCAGTGGTTGCGATCCATCCCAGCGCGGCGAGTTCGTTTTGATCTTCACCGTCCAGGTGTCGACACGCCAGCGCGCCTCGTAGTAGCGCCAGCCTTCGGCATAATTTCCCTGCGTGAGCCGGAGGAACCCCATGCCCAGCATGGCATCGGCGAAATCGGGCGCAAGGCGCAAGGCCTTGCCGAATGCCGCTTCGGCCTCTTCATATTCGCCGGCCTGCATCAGCGCGGTGCCGAGCCAGGACCATGCAGCGGGCGCCTCAGGCATGGCCGCGCAAAGATCGCGGAACGCCGCCACCACTTCCAGAGGTTTGCCAAGTTCGCGCAAGGCGGCGGCCAGATTGCAGCAGGCTTCCGCCAGTTTGCCATCGATGGCGATGGCGCGCCGGCAGGCCTGCGCCGCCTCTTCATACCGTTGTGCAGTGAGCAGCGCCTTGCCGAGGTTGGCAAACACGGCGCCGTCATTCGGCAGCAAGATGCCCGCTCGCGTCAATGCGGCACTGGCGTCCTGCCCCAGCAGCAATTGCGACGTGCCGAGAATCTTCCAGCCCAGGCCGAACCCCGGCGCCACCGCAAGCATGGCCTGCGCCGCTGCGGCCGCCTCTTGATATCGTTCTTCGCCAAACAACGCAACGGCGGCATCGACTTGAATTTGGCTGAGTTTTTGCATGAAGGGCGACCGGAAATTGTGCGGCTGAAATCAGTTCGGATTGTAGCGGAAAAGCCCACTCTTCCCGACCAAGCCGGTGCGCGTCGGCGCGCGGAAGGGCCTGCAATACGGTTGCGGGAATGGCAGGGAGATACGCGGCATCGCTTTCGCGCGCGCCAGTAAAGGAATGTTTGCCGGAGGCGGCGTGTGGATTACGCCTGTGGAACGGCGCGGCGCAAAACCAAGAGACTGAACTTCTATGACGAGAAATGCACAGCAATTGCACCAAGGCCGGCCGATGCGGCCGGCCCGGTGCAACTCAACACATATTACAGATTCAGGGCCGACAGCTTGCTCAAGCCCTGGGCGATGTTTTCCTTGGCCGCACCTTCGTTGGCCAAACGCAGGCGCTCAACACCGGCGAAGGCATCGCTGGTTGTAGCGGTGTGTTCGGACTTGATCGACTCTTGCCATACGACGGCACCGGTGTCGGCCTTGGTCAGCGTCCAGCCGGCTTCCATCTTGACGGTGAACGACAGGCCGAACGACGGTTGGTCCATGTTGAAGATGGTGACGTTCAACAGGTAGTCCGCGCCCTTGCCCTGCACGACTTGCGAGAAGGTCTTGGAGGTGCTGATCGAGTCGCTGATGGCTTGGGCGAAGGCAGCGTCGGAGATTTGCGACTTGCCTACCGAGTTGGTTTCCTTGCCGCCGCTGGTTGCCACGCTGACGGTCTGCGCATGCTTGATGGTGGGCTGGAAAGTGGTCGGCATCATGCCGGCCGGCGTGGAAGGCGAAGCACAGCCCGTCAGCATGGCGACACCCATCACCAGCGCGGCGATGGACAGGAATTTCTTGGAGATAACGGCTTGGATTGCGGATTTCATTGATGGCTCCCTGGGATTAGAAACTGCTTATTTGGCTTGCTTGTAGATGTTGTCCATGACTTCGGTCACCATCACCGGCGGCGATTCGCGCGTGAGCGAGGTGTGGAACGAATTGCCGGTCGCAACCGGGAAGGCATTCGGATTGCGCACGTTGACGGTCAATTCGAGCATGTACAGCGTGATGTCCCAGAACCATTTGTCGACATAGGTGACGACGCCATCGGCCGGGTAAGGCGGTTTGAGTTCGGGGCCGGTGGTCGCGGTGTAGCCGCGCTTGATCAGATCATCCCTGATCAGCTGGTCGATGTTGTGTGTGTCGGCGGGCTGCTTGACGACGTAGAAGGTCTTCATGGCCTTCAGGTCGGTGCCCGGCGTGATGCTCGCCGATTCGCGGTTGGTTGCGCATCCCGTCAGTCCCGAGAGCGCCGCCAGAGCGAGCGTTGTGAATACGATCTTTTTAAGCAATTGACATCCCCCTATGTAATAAAAGTCAAACAACCTCTCAATTTATTCATGTTATTTCAGGCAAAAACGGGGACAATCCTACACGGAATTTCTAGCCTGCACCATCCCATATTCATATGGTTCTTGTGACTTTTTCGCACGCGAATTCGGTGTAAATTGTGTCTTTTTTTATATCTTAGTAATTAACCTTGCGCCGCTGATCGCGCCCGGATATGTCAGAGAAATTGTGGTTGAGTGTGGGGCCGAGTGTGCGTCTGGGTGCGTACCCGAGTGCGTGCCCGGTTGCTGTGGATTAGCCTGCGGCGGCACTATCCCAATCTACACAATACCGATCTCATACCGATCCAGGAAGGGGCCAAGCTCGTGATACTGCAATAGCGGCGCGGGCTTGTCGCGCAACACCAGATCGACGCGGTCGAATAGCGCCACGCTGCAGGCGCCGGCAAAGCGGGAGCGGAAATAGATGCCGTCGAACCTCGCGGGATGCGCGTGGACGGCGCTGCTCCACAGGTTCGGCACGCGGTAGTCGGGCACGGTCATGATCTGGCCGTTGCCGCCCAGGCCGAACAGCGGCTGGGTAAAGTCGGCCAGGCGCAGGATGCGCGGCGTGGCCAGGCCGATCGAGGAAATGCTGCGGCAGGCCAGCTCGGACAGATCGACCGTCAACGGCAGGCTGCCGCCTTCGAAGCGGTCGCGGATCAGCGTTTCGGCCATGCATGCGGCGAACGACGGTGCGGCGTACAGCACGCCGAATTCATCGTGCGCCGCGTCGAAGCGGAATACGGTCGTGCTGGTGGAGCGCCGGTTGAAAAACAGCGCGCCATAGGCGCTGTGATGGATGCGATAGAGCGCAGTGGCCGCGACGTTGATGGCATGCTCGGGCACGGTGCGCGACGCGAAGTCGCCAGGCGGCGCGGGACACGCCGCCGCCATCGAACCCGTCACGCCGCTCCCTGATCGCCGGCGTAGCGATGATGGGCCGCCGCCAGCACCGGCGCGAGCGCCGCTTGCGGATCGAGGATCACGTCCTTCGGGCTGCGGCCGTCCAAGGCGTCGTTCGGCCGCGTCAGGAATTGGTGCTTCGACCAGCAGCTCGCATCATCCGGCAGCGCTTGCAGCACGGGCGCCAGCCGCGCCGGTTCGGCATCGAATTGCCACTGCGGATAGCGAAAGCCGCGCTGATTGCCATCCAGCACGAGCGCATACAGCTCGCCCCGGTTGCGCGCGGCGTTGATCATGCGGTCGGAGCGGCGGCTGTAGCCGGCCGCCGCCGCCAGGTTCAGATTGGTGGGCTTTTGCCACTCGGCCTTGGTGTAGGACATGCCGCGCGCCTTGGCAGCGGCCAGCGGGTCCGGCGCCTCGATCGACACCAGCTGGGTGCGCAACTGGGCAACCATTTCGCTTAAATCCTGCAACTCCTGCGACTGCCATTGCAGTTGCTCCTGCAAGGCATTGAAGGTGGCCGGATGCAGAACAAAGTAGCGATTTTGTTTTGCGCCCACGCCGCCCGCGCCGATGATCTGGGGCGCTTTGGCCAGGCGCAAGGTCTTCCCGACAAAGGGCAGTGAAAACCTGCGCTTTGCCGCGATCGCCTGTTGCGGCATGGCGTCGCTTGTGGCTTGCTCGAAGGCTTGGGCTTCGACCGCTTCAAGCGTGATGCGCTTGCCCTTGACAAGGCGCCGGGTGGGGAAGTTGTGGATCGTGGTCATGAAACACATTATAGTTCATGACTTTCATGACCGCAAGGCTTGCCTGTATTCTGGATTTTTATCCGGAATTTTGCTTTTTTTATTGATATCTTTGCAAACAATAATTTGCATTCTTGATATTTTTCTCGAAATCCGTCCTGCGGCAGCGGCGCAACGCTCAGGGTGGATCTTTGTCCGGCTTGCTCGCGGCAAACTCTTCGTCATCAAGCAGGATGCGCATGGCCGGGCCTTCCATGTCGTCGAACTGCCCGCTGTCGGACATGCCGAAAAACACCCAGATCGCCAGAAACACCAGGATCACACTAAGCGGCACCAATAGATACAGGGATTCCATCTTTCCTCCTACACGGCGCGGGCCTGCATCAGCCGCGCGCGGGTGCGCCGGCGTGATCCGGAGGGTTGGCGATAGATGCGCAGCGCATTGGCCACCACCAGCATCGAACTGACCGACATGCCGATGGCCGACATCCACGGATCGATCAGGGCAAAGGCGGCACCGGGCACGGCGGCGAGGTTGTAGAGCGCGGCCCAAGTCAGGTTTTGCTTCATCAACCGTGCCGCGTCCGTGGCGACGCGGTCGGTCTCGCACAGCGCATCGAGCCGCCCTGTCAGCAGCACGCAATCGGCCGACGCCTGGGCCAAGCTGCTGCCCTCGCCCATGGCGAACGAGACGTCGGCGGCACCCAGGACGGCGGCGTCGTTGATGCCGTCGCCGACCATGGCGACGATGGCGCCTTCGCGTTGCAACGCACGCACGGCTTCCACCTTTTGTTCGGGTAGGCAATCGCCCGTGGCCTGATCGATGCCCAACTCGCGTGCCACGTCTGCAACGAAAGCCTGGCGGTCGCCGCTCAGGAGCACGATGGTCTTGCCCGCTGCCTTGAAGTGCTCGATCACGGCGCGCGCATCGCGGCGCAGCGCATCGTTCAAGACGAAACGCGCCAGCCAGCCCTCACTGCTGCCCAGGCACACTTCGCTGCCCACGGTGACGGGTGCAAAAGGCATGGGCGAACCGCACAACTGCGCCACGAATTCGGCGCTGCCCAGGCGATAGCGGATGCCGTCGATCTCGGCTTCCATGCCGCGTCCGGCAAATGACATTGCCGCACCAATTGCCAGCGGCTTTTGCAACTCGCGCGCCGCTTCGTGCAGCGCGGCGCTCAGGGGATGGCTGCTGCCGGCGGCGATGGCGGCGGCGATACCGAGCGCCGAATCGCGCGTGCAGCCGTCGATCAAGTCTGCCGCTTGCAGCGTGGGCTTGCCGACAGTCAGCGTGCCGGTCTTGTCGAACACGATGTGGGTGGCGCGGTGCAGCGCTTCGAGCACGTGCGGACGAATCGCCAGGATGCCCTGGCCCAAAAGCCGCGCATTGGCCGCAGCCAGCACGGCAGGCGCGGCGAGTGACAGCGCGCAGGGGCAGGACACGACCAGCACCGAGATCAGCACCGGCCATGCTTGCGATGCATCCTTGTGCTGCCAGAACAGGAAAGCGCCCAGCGCAAACAGCAGCAGCACGGCGACGAAGCGCGCCGCCACGGTATCGGCCCAGGTTGCGAGGCTGGGCTTTTCCAGCCGCGCCTTGCGCGCCGCATCGAGAATCAGGCTCAGTGTGGAAGCGCTCGCTTCGCGGCTGATGCGCACTACCACAGGATGCGCCAGGTTGCTCGCGCCTGCCGGCAGCTCTTCACCGGCTGCGCGCTGCTGTGCCCTGCTCTCTCCGGTCAACACCGAAAGATCGATGCTGGTTGCGCCTTCGATGATAACGGCGTCCGCCGCGAGCAAGTCGCCGGCGCACAGAAGCACGGCGTCACCGGCTCGCAAGGCTTCGGTGATGACCAGTTCGGTGTCGCGCGCCTCCGGCCAATGCGGCATGCGCCGGGCCGAGACGGGTGCGGCGCGCAGCATGGCATCAAGCGCCTTGGCCGCGCGCAGCCTGGCATGCAGTTCAAGATAGCGGCTCGCCAAGAGCAGGAAGATGAACATCGTGATCGAATCGAAATACACTTCACCGCGCCCCGAAACGGTGGCTACAACGCTGGCGCCGAAGGCGGCGGCAATACCCAGGGTCACCGGCACATCCATGCCCAGCACGCGGTTGCGCAAGTCGCGCCATGCGCCCCGGAAAAACGGTTGCGCCGAATAGCACAGGGCCGGCACGGTGAGCAAGAAGCCGGCCCAGCGCATCAGGCCGGCCATGTCGGCGTCCATCGTGCCGTCACTGGCCAGGTAAGCCGGAATGGCGTACATCATCACCTGCATCATCGACAACCCGGCGATGAAGAGCCGGCGCGCCAGGCCGCGCTTCTCGCGCTGCAAGCGTTCGGAATACGGCGTGGCGTCGGCCGGGGCGGCGCCGTAGCCGATGGCCTGAATCGCCCCGAGGATGTCGCTCGGCTTGCAGCGTGCCGGGTCGCTTTGCACGCTCAGGATGCCGCTGCCGATGTTGAGTTCGGCCAAGCGCACACCGGGCAGTGTGCGCACGGTGCGTTCGATCAGCCAGATGCAGGCGGCACAGCGTATGCCGTCGATGGCGTAGGCCGCGGCATCGCCGAGCTTGGCGCGCGCATCGAACAGCTTGAGTTCTCGAGCGTCGGCCGGCAGTTCCGGAGCAGTAGCGGAATAGCCGTCGCGCTCGCGATAGAAGCCTTCCATGCCCGCGCCGACGATGCTCGTTGCCACCGCTGCGCAACCAGGGCAGCACATCGGGCGCACGGCACCGAAGACGGTCGCCGTCCACGACGTGCCGGCGGGCACGGGCGCGCCGCAATGGAAGCAGATGCCGGGGGCAGTGTCGTTCATGGCCCCGCCTTCGTGATGGGCGGGCTGGCGCACACCAGTTCGAGCAAGCCGTTGGGCATGCCGTGGGCCGCGCGTATCAAGCCGTAAATGCCGAAGCCCAGCACCAGCGCGCCGGCCACCACGCGCAAATCATTGTAGCGGCGCCGGTTGACGATGCGCATGCCGAGAAAGCCGATCAGAAACATGGCGGGCAAGGTACCTACGCCGAACGCCGCCATCATCATGGCGCCGCCGGGCGCGCTGCCGGCCAGCATGGCTGTGAGGAGCATGCTGTAGACCATGCCGCAGGGCAGCCAGCCCCAGATCAGGCCGGCGGCAAACAGCTTGGACACGCTATTGAGCGGGAACAGGCGCGGCGTCAGCGGTTGCAGGCGGCGCCACAGGCTTTGGCCGAGTGCCTCCAGGTGGGCGATGCCCGGCCACAAGCCCATCAGGTAAAGCCCCAGCACGGCCAGGATGATGTTGCTCATCCAATACGTGACCACGCGCACGGCGTTGATGTCGATCAGCGTGGCCAGGCCTTCCGCCATGCCGCCTGCGATGGCGCCGGCAGCGGCATAGCTGGCGATGCGCCCGCTGTTGTAGGACAGCATGCGCAGCCAGTCCGCCCCGATTGCACCGCCTGCGTAGCGTGCACCTTCGGTGACCACCGCCACCGGGAAGCGGCGCGGCGCGGCCGAGACGATGGTGAAGGCGCTGACGATGCCGCCGCACATGCCGATGCAATGCACGCTGCCTGCCAGGCCGATCAGGAAGGCGGAAAGCAGGGACAGTCCGTTCATCGGCCGGCGCCTTTCATATGGTCTTCGAATAACGCGTGACCGGCGCCTGCTGGTTCAGGTAACGGTCGAACACCATGCAGATATTGCGCACCAAAAGGCGCCCCTTGGGCGTGACGCTGATCCAGCCGTCTTCCATGGTGATGAGGCCGTCGCCCATCATCGGCACCAGCCGTTCGATCTCTTCGGCAAAGTATTCGTCGAACGTGATGGGGAAAGCCGTTTCCAGCGAAGAGATGGACAACTCGAAATTGCACATCAGCATCTGGATGATGGAACGGCGCAGCGCGTCGTCCATGCCGATCTTGATGCCCTTGACGATGGGCAGCTCGTTGTCGTCGAGCTTGGCGTAATACTCATCGAGCGTCTTGGCGTTCTGGCTGTAGGTCGCGCCGACCGAGCCGATGGCCGAAACGCCGCAGGCCACCAGATCCGTGTCGGCATGGGTCGAATAGCCCTGGAAATTGCGGTGCAGCCGCCCTTGCAGCAAGGCCTTGGCCAAGTCGTCGGTGGGCTTGGCGAAGTGATCCATGCCGATGTAGACGTAACCCGCATCGGTCAGGCGGCGGATGCACAGCGCCAGCATGTCGAGCTTGGCGTCGGCGCCGGGCAAGTCAGAATCGTTGATGCGGCGCTGCGGCTTGAAGAGGTGCGGCAGGTGGGCGTAGTTGTAGATGGCGATGCGGTCCGGCGCAATGTCGATCACCTTGTCGAGCGTCTGTTCGATGGTAAACAGGGTTTGCAGCGGCAGGCCGTAGATCAGGTCGATGCTCACAGAACGGAAATTGGCGTCGCGCGCGGCTTTCACCGCTTCGCGCGTCAATTCCTCGGGCTGGATGCGGTTGACCGCCTGCTGGACCGCGGCGTCGAAATCCTGCACGCCCAGGCTCACGCGGTTGAAGCCTTGCGCGCGCAGCACGAACATGCGTTCGCGCGTCACGGTGCGCGGATCGATCTCGATGGAATATTCACCCAGCTCGTCCGATACCGGCTTGAACCAGCTCCAGAGATGGTTCAGCAAGTCGCGCATCTGCTCGTCGGAAAGATAGGTCGGCGTGCCGCCGCCGAAGTGCAACTGCTCGACGCGGTTCATGCCGGCGAACAACTGGCCCTGCATGGTGATTTCGCGCTTGAGGTAATCGAGGTAGACGGCCGCCTTCTCGCGGTTCTTGGTCACGACCTTGTTGCAGGCGCAGTAATAGCAGACCGTGTTGCAAAACGGGATGTGAATGTAAATCGAGATTGCCGGGCTGACGTTGCGGCGGCGGCGCACGGCGACGGCCTGCAGGTAGTCGCGGTAGCCGAAATCGGCGCTGAAGCGGTCGGCCGTCGGATAGGACGTGTAGCGTGGGCCCTGGCGATTCATTTTGCGAATCAGGGTTGCGTCGAATTCCGCTAATGGCGCCAATACTGCTGTCATGATGACGAATCCTCGGGGTGGGCTGCCCGCTCTCAAGCGTCGGGCTATGGAAGAAATTGTAGGGAGCTTCGCCGCGCCGGTCTTTGCGGTACATCAAGCAATATGCGCATCGTGGAGGCCTATCCTCAGCCGGCCTCGGGTGCGGGTGGCGCGGGCGGCGCAGCCAGGGTGCCCAGCAGGTAGTCCATCAACTCGCGCACCGGGCGGATTTGCGTACCGAACGGCAGCTTTTCCGAGCCGCGGAAAAACAGGCCGCGCTTGAGGTCGCCTTCCAGCGCGAAGCCCAGATGCAGATCGATGCAAAACTGCCCGGCCTTGGGGATGCCGTCGCGCAGGCCGCATTGCTGCAGGCAATCGAAGCCCATGGTGCATTGGCGCGTCTTGGCCAGTTCCTGCAAGCGCTCTTCCTTTTCCAGATAGTGCGCCAGCCAGGGCGTTTTCACGGCGCGCGCCGGTAGCCCGGCCACGCTCATGAAGGTCACGATATCTTCGGGCGCGGCATTGGCCAGCACCTCCTTGAAGGCCGGGTGGGCGTCGCCCTCGACGGTGACGGCAAAGGGCGTGCCCAGTTGCACGGCGGAGGCCCCCAGGCCGATCAATTCGCGCACCTGTTCCGGGCTGTGGATGCCGCCGGCTGCGATCAGCGGGATCGGCGCGATGCCGAGCTTGCCGAACAGTTCATGGGTTTCCGCCAGCGCCCGGGCAAAGGCAAATTGCGGCGCGTGGAGGTCGTTCAGGCTGGCCGCGCCGAGATGCCCTGCCGCATAGCGCGGGTTTTCGATCACGATGGCGTCGGGCAGGCGGTTCTTGCGCATCCATTTCTTCAAGACCAGGCCGATGCCGCGCGCGTCCGACAAAATGGGAATCAGGGCCACCTCGGGATAGTCGGCCGTCAGATCGGGCAGGTCGAGCGGCAGGCCCGCGCCCACCACCAGCGCATCGATGCCGCTCTCGCACGATTGCTTCACATAAGCCGCATAGTCGCCCACGGCACGCATGACATTGACGGCCAGCATGCCGCGCCCTTGCGACAGTTCGCGCGCGGCGCGGATTTCCCGGTCCAGCGCCACCAGGTTGGCGGCATTGATGGCTTCCTTGTTGCGCGTGCCGCCGGTCGCTGCCATCAGATCGACATGGTGGCGCCGCAGATCGACGCTGGAAATGGTGCCCAGCGCGCCCAATGCCGCAACACTGCCGGCCAGGCGGTGCGCGGACACGCCCACGCCCATGCCGCCCTGCACGATGGGCAGCAATTCCTTGCCTTTGATGATCAAGGGATCATGGGGTATTGCCATCAAGCGCCTCGTTTCCAATATTTGGGAGCCATGCCAACATGGCTTTTTACCCATCCTGCGCGCCATCATCGTTCGTGGCAGAAGGCCCGAACGTGCGATCGTTGGCGGAGCCGGAAAGGCCGGTGAATTCATGCGCCCGCAAGCGCTCCTGGAGCTGCGCGATCTCCCGTCGCAACTCCCTCAGGTCGGCATGGAACTCCTTGCGCGACTTTTTTTCGTCTTCTCCAACCAGGAGCGCCGCAATGTTGGCCGTCACCAGCGAAAAGATCGCGTAACCAAGCAAGACGATGAAGGCGGCAAAGATGCGCGACGCCGGCGTCGACGGCACCAGGTCGCCATAGCCGACGGTCGCGCCGGTGGTGAAGGCGAGCCAGATGCCGTCGGCATAGTTTTCCACGTTCGGCTCCAGCCACAAAAAGCCGGCACCGGCCACCGCCAGCATGGACGCGGCCAAGAGGCAAACCTGCCACAGCCGGTTCATGGCCATGCGGGCAAACAGCAGGGACGGCATGCGCGTAAACACCAGGCAGCAATAGCCCAGCCGCAAGGCCCATTCGATTGAATTCCACGGCACGCCGCCGGGCCAGGCGCTAACCAGGGCGCCGAATACGATCAAGCGATCGACCCAGGCGAATTTGCGCCGCTGCAGCCGCTGCGCCGCATTGGCTTCGCGCGCCGATACGCGGTCGACCACCACCAGGGCCGCCGCCAGCGCGGCATATAGGGCGTAGCCACAGGCTCGAAATACCGGCCCCGGACCGGCCAACACCAGATAGAACGCCGGGATCGATGCCAGCAGCGCACCCAGGTGCATCAATTCCAGCAAGGCCGTCTTGTGATGCTTTTCCATGTCTTTCCGCCCGCTTGCGAAAGTCCGTCCTGGCCGGAACGGGCCGACCAAAATGAACTCAACTATGCCCTGTCAGAAGCAGGAAGTATTTGAGGCAGATCAAGTTGTGCGCGATTTCCGTTGCCCGATTGCCGGCGGAAAAGCAATCGACTCGGGATTTGATGCAGGTCAATTCTCCGCGCGCGTGGAGCGCTTACTCTCCTGCCATCGTCGCAGTCAATCCGGGAGAAAACCTGTGGAAAATGAAATCAATTACAACTACAAGGTGGTGAAGCAATTTGCCATCGCAACCGTGGTATGGGGCGTGGTGGGCATGCTCGTCGGCGTGATCATCGCCGCGCAGCTGGCCTGGCCGGCGCTCAATTTCGACATACCCTGGCTCACCTACGGGCGACTGCGCCCGCTGCACACCAATGCGGTGATTTTCGCCTTCGGCATCTGCGGGCTGTTCACCACGTCTTATTACGTGGTGCAGCGCACCTGCCAGGTGCGGCTGTTTTCCGACAAGCTTTCGGCGTTCACTTTCTGGGGCTGGCAACTGGTGATCGTCGCCGCTGCCATCACCCTGCCGCTGGGTTACACGCGCGGCAAGGAATATGCCGAGCTGGAGTGGCCGATCACGATCCTGATCGCCGTGGTCTGGATCGCCTACGCGATCAACTTTTTCGGCACGATTGCCAAGCGCCGCGTCAAGCATATCTATGTGGCCAACTGGTTCTTCGGCTCTTTCATCATTGCGGTGACGCTGTTGCACGTGGTCAATGGAGCGAGCGTGCCGGTTACGTTCTGGAAGTCCTATTCGGCTTATGCCGGCGTGCAGGACGCGATGATCCAGTGGTGGTACGGCCATAACGCGGTAGGCTTCATCCTGACCGCGGGCTTTCTCGGCATGGTGTATTACTTCATTCCGAAGCAGGCCGAGCGCCCGGTGTATTCCTATCGTCTCTCCATCGTCCACTTCTGGGCGCTGATCTTCACCTATATGTGGGCCGGCCCGCACCATCTGCACTACACCGCCCTGCCCGACTGGACCCAGTCGCTGGGCATGGTGTTCTCGCTGATCCTGCTGGCGCCGTCCTGGGGCGGCATGATCAACGGCGTCATGACGCTCTCGGGCGCCTGGTACAAGCTGCGTTCCGACCCGATCCTGAAATTCATGATCGTCTCGCTCTCGTTCTACGGCATGGCCACCTTCGAAGGCCCGATGATGTCGATCAAGACGGTCAATTCGCTGTCGCACTATACCGACTGGGGCATCGCCCACGTGCACTCCGGCGCACTCGGCTGGGTCGGCTTCATCACGATGGGCTCGCTCTATTACATCATCCCGCGCATGGCCGGCAAGAAGCAGATGTGGAACATGCAGTTGGTGGACATCCACTTCTGGGTCGCCACCATCGGCGTGGTGCTGTATATCGCCGCGATGTGGATCGCCGGCTTGATGCAGGGCTTGATGTGGCGTGCCGTGAATCCGGACGGCACGCTGACCTATACCTTCGTCGAGGGCGTCAAGGCGACCTATCCGTACTACGTGGTGCGCGTCAGCGGCGGCATCTTGTACCTGACGGGCATGCTGCTGATGGCCTTCAACACTTACAAGACCCTGCGCAACCCGGAACCGGTCGATACGCGTATTCCAGCCCTTGTGCCACCCCCTGTACCGGCCCCTGCGCCGGTCCTCGCACCGGCCCACGCCTGATCCACTGGAGCAAACAAGATGAAACTGACACACGATTACATCGAGAAAAATTCCTGGCTCATGATCGGCCTGGTCCTGCTGGTGGTATCGGTGGGCGGCCTGGCGGAGATCCTGCCGCTGTTCTTCCAGAAATCGACCACCGAGCCGATCGCCGGGTTGAAGCCCTACACGGCGCTGCGCCTGACCGGGCGCGATATCTACATCCGCGAAGGCTGCTACAACTGCCACTCGCAGATGATCCGCCCGTTCCGCGCCGAGACCGAGCGCTATGGCCACTATTCGGTGGCCGGCGAATTCGTCTACGACCACCCGTTCCAGTGGGGTTCCAAGCGCACCGGCCCGGATCTGGCGCGCGTGGGCGGACGCTACAGCGACGAATGGCACCGCACCCACTTGAACAATCCGCGCGACGTGGTGCCGGAATCGAACATGCCGAATTATCCGTGGCTGTCGGCAAACAAGCTCGACCCGGAGAGCGTGGCGCCGAAGATGCGCGCGCTGCGCCTGGTGAACGTGCCCTACACCGACGACGACATCGCCAATGCGCCCAAGGAGCTGGAAGGCAAGACCGAACAGGACGCCCTGATCGCCTATCTGCAAGGCCTGGGCACCGTGATCAAGACAAGGAACTGACATGGGACTCGAACAATTCTTCAACAACGCCAGCATCGTCATGACTGTGGTGAGCCTGATCACTTTCCTCGCCATCCTGTTGTGGGTCTATGTCTTGAAGAGCAAGCGCGACTACGAGCGCGACGCCAACATGCTGTTCGACGAAGACGATCTGGAAGCACAACAAAACCTGGGGAAACATCATGGCTGACTTTACCAATGGGTTCTGGGATATCTACATCAGCGTGCTGACCATCGTCGGCATACTCGGATGCGCCATCCTGCTGTGGAGCCAATCCAGGCAAAAGGTCGTGATCGATGGCGACAAGACGGACGACGAAACCATCTCCAAGGCACTGACCACCGGCCACGTGTGGGACGAGGATCTGACCGAGCTGAACACGCCCATGCCGCGCTGGTGGATGGGGCTGTTTTACATCACCATCGCCTTCGGCCTGGGCTATCTGTTTCTCTACCCCGGCCTGGGCAGCTATGGCGGCAAGCTGAACTGGCATTCGGCGACGGCCTACCAGGAAGAATTGAAGAAGGCCGATGCCGACTACGGCCCGCTGTTCGACAAATACCTGCACCAGGACCTGAAGCAGGTTGCCGCCGACCCGCAGGCGCATGCCATCGGCGAGCGCCTGTTCCTGACCTATTGCTCGCAATGCCACGGCTCGGACGCGCGCGGCAACAAGGGCATTCCCAACCTGACCGACACCGACTGGCTCTATGGCGGGGAGCCGGAAACGATCCAGACCACGATCCTGAACGGGCGCAACGGACAGATGCCGGTGATGGGCCCGGTGCTGGGTTCGGATCAGGCGGTCAACGACGTGGCGAACTATGTGCTGAGCCTCTCCGGCACGGCGCACGATCCGATCCGCGCCGTATTCGGCAAGGAAAAATTCGCCAACTGCGCGCCCTGCCACGGTGCCGACGGCAAGGGCAACCAGGCGATAGGCGCACCCAACCTGACCGACAAGATCTGGCTCTGGGGCGGTTCCATCGATACGGTCAAGACCACGATTGCCAAGGGGCGCACCAACCAGATGCCGGCGTTCAAGGATTTCCTGGGCGAAGCCAAGGTGCACGTTCTGGCGGCCTATGTCTGGAGCCTGTCGAACGATCCCAAGGCCGCGCTCCAGGCCTCTGCTCAACCCGTGGCATCGACTGCGCCTGACAGCACGCCGAAGTAATGCATCGAATGGAACCAGAGAAGACGACACGAGACGCCATCATGAGCCAGCCGCAGCCCCACATCGCCGTCGTGAAGATGTACAAGGCGCGCGAAGAAATCTACCCGCGCGAGATTTCGGGGCGCTATGCCAGCCTGCGCTGGCTGTGCGTCTGGCTCACCCAGTTGGTGTTCTACGGTCTGCCCTGGCTCAACTGGAACGGCCGGCAGCTGGTGCTGTTCGACCTGGCGGCGCGCAAGTTTTACATCTTCGGTCTGGTGTTGTGGCCGCAGGACTTCATCTATCTCGCGGCGCTGTTGATCATCTGTGCCTATTCGCTGTTCCTGTTCACGGCGATGGCCGGGCGCGTCTGGTGCGGCTATGCCTGCCCGCAGACGGTGTACACGGAAATGTTCATGTGGATCGAGCGCCGTATCGAAGGGCCGCGCAGTGCGCGCATGCGCCTGGCCAAGCAGCCCTGGTCGGCAGAGAAGGTCGCGCGCAAGGGCGGCAAGCATCTGGCCTGGATTGTCCTGGCGCTGTGGACCGGCCTGACCTTCATCGGCTACTTCACGCCCATTCACACGCTGCTGCATGAGGCGGCCGGTTTGACGCTTGGCCCCTGGGAGTGGTTCTGGGTGCTGTTCTACGCCTTCGCCACCTACGGCAACGCCGGCTGGATGCGCGAGCAGGTGTGCAAGTACATGTGCCCGTATGCCCGCTTCCAGAGCGCGATGTTCGACAAGGACACGCTGATCGTGACCTATGACGAAAAACGCGGCGAACCGCGCGGCGCGCGCCTGAAGCACGACGCCGGGTCGGCAAACGGACTGGGCGACTGCATCGATTGCTCGATGTGCGTGCAGGTTTGCCCGACCGGGATCGACATCCGCAAGGGATTGCAATATGAATGCATAGGCTGCGCGGCCTGCGTCGATGCCTGCGACAGCGTGATGGACAAGGTGGGGCTGCCGCGCGGCCTGGTGCGCTACTCGACCGAGCATGCGATGCGCCGGGGCTGGAGCCTGGCTCAGGTGCGGGCGCGCGTGTTGCGTCCGCGCGTGTTGATCTATACCGGCTTGCTGGGCTTGATCATTGCCGCGTTCTTTATCACGCTGGCCCTGCGCACGCCCTTGAAGCTCGACGTGATCCGCGACCGCGGCAGCATGGGGCGCGAGGTGGAAGGCGGCATGATCGAAAACGTCTATCGCCTGCAGATCATGAATACCGCCGAAACGGCACGCCATCTGCACATCGTGGTGCATGGCATAGACGGCATCACGCTGGCGACGCCGGATGTGGTGGACATCGACGGCACCACCTCGCGCGCCGTGCCGGTGCGGGTGCGGGTGCCCGGCGACCGGGCCAATCCCGGCTCGAACAGGATTACCTTTGAATTGCAATCGCAGGACGGCGATCACCTGGATATCAGGGAGAAAGCCGTCTTTATCGTTCCTCGCTAGGAGAACAGCATGAAAGCGCAACTGAAACCCGCATTGGCCCCGAAGGTGCAAACCATGGCGCCGTGGTACAAGCACCGCTGGCCCTGGATCGTGATGTCCGGCCCGGCAATCGTGGTGGTGGCGGCCTCGTTCAGCGGCTGGCTGGCTTTCACCAGGCAAGATGCGCTGGTGGTGGACGACTATTACAAGCAGGGAACGGCCATCAACCAGGATCTGCGGCGTGAAACGGCGGCCTCCGCCATGGGGCTGAACATGAACATGGTGTATCTGCCGCAAAGCAGGAAATTGAGCGGCACGCTGCAAAGCTTCGGCCATCCTGTGACCGGCGCATTCCACATCACCCTGGCACACGCCAGCGATCCCGCCAGGGACATCGCGCTGGCCGTGACACCCGATGCGGCGGGGCATTTCGAGATTGCCATGATCGGCTTCCAGCCGTCGTGGTGGAAGGTCACGGTCGAGAGCGACAGCCACCAGTGGCGCTTGAACGGCGGCTGGAAGTGGCCGCAGGACGCTGCCGTGGACTTGGTGGCCGATCTGCCGCCGGCCGATTGAAGAGCGGCTGAAAGACAAGTGCGGAACGGGCAAAACGGAGACCATGCAATGACGCGACTGTTGATCAATATGTTCTGGCCATCGTTTCTGGTCGCCATCCTGGCCGAGGGTGCCTTCTTTTCGCTGTTCGACCCGGCGGACCTGCCCTTGCCGCACCTCGGCTTTGAAGTGTCGCGCCAGGCGATCTATACGCTGGGCTTCCTGTTCTTCTGGACTTGCGGCGCGCTATCGAGCCTCTTGGCGTGCTACCTGCAATGGGTGCCGTCCGATCTGCTTGCCGATTTGGATCGCAAGAGCGGGGCGGGACTTTAGGCCCCGCCTGGAACCAGCGCAGCCAAGGCCCCCGGCCGATATCTTCCTAGCATTCCAGCACATAGGTGCCGGGCGCTTCGCATAATGCCTTGCCCATCGCGGGCGGCGCGCTCCATACGCCGGCGCGCAGCGCCAGCCAATGTTCCCAGGCAGGCCACCAGGAACCTTCGACCGCGGGTGCTTCCCGTTGCCAGGAATCGGCATCGACATAGCCATCCTTGTGCGCGTGCGTCGCGATCTGGTAACGACGGTTGGCCATCCCCGGCGGCGAGACCACGCCGGCGTTATGCCCGCCCGTGGTCAGCACGAAACTGACTTCGCCGCTGACGGCTTGATGGACCTTGTACACCGACTTCCACGGTGCAACGTGATCGGTGACGGTGCCGACGGCAAAGACCGGCACGCGGATATCGCCCAGGCTCACGACCTTGCCCTCGACGCGGTAACGGTTTTCGGCGAGATCGTTGCGCAGGAACAGCGAACGCAGGTATTGCGAATGCATGCGTGCCGGCATGCGCGTGGCATCGGCATTCCAGGCCATCAGATCGCTTTTCGGCTCGGGCTTGCCCATCAGATATTGATTGACGTAGTGCGAATAGATGAGATCGTTCGAGTGCAGCATCTGGAAGGCGCCGGCCATCTGTTTGGTGTCGAGATAGCCCTGGTTGGCCATCATCGCTTCCAGGAATGCCACCTGGCTTTCGTCGATGAACAGCGACAGTTCGCCGGGCTCTTCGAAATCGACCTGCGCGGCAAAGAGGCTCAGGCTGGCGATGCGCTTGTCCTTGTCGCGCGCCATGGCCGCCGCCGTGATGGCGAGGTTGGTGCCGCCGAGGCAATAGCCGACCGCGTTGACGTCGGGCGCCCCGGTGATGCGGCCTATCTCATCCAATGCCGCCATGATGCCTTGCGTGCGGTAGTCGTCGAAACCGATATCGCGCTCGGCGCTGCCGGGATTCTTCCACGAGATCATGAACACCGTATAGCCTTGTCCCACCAGATACCTGGCCAGCGAGTTTTCCGGCGACAGGTCGAGGATGTAATATTTCATGATCCAGGCCGGCACGATGAGCATGGGTCGCGCGTGCACTTTCTCGCCTGCCGGTTGGTATTGAATCAGCTCCATCAAGCGGTTGCGGTACACCACCTTGCCCGGCGTCACTGCGACATTGACGCCCACCCGGAAGCCGCTTTCATCGGCAATGCCGCTGCCGGGGCAATGTTTTTCCCAATCATGGAACATGCGCTGCATGCCATACACCAGGTTGGCGCCGCCGCTCTTCATGGTTTCGTCCAGCACCACGGGGTTGGTGGCGACGAAGTTGGAGGGCGCGAAAAAATCGAGCCATTGCCGTGTGGTGAAATCGACCACGTCGGCATGGTGGCGCGAAACGCCACGCACGCCGCGCGCAGCCTCGCCCCACCATTGTTCATTCTGGGTAAATGCCGCGACGAGCAGGTTGTAGGGCCAGCGCTGCCATGCGGGATCGGCAAAGCGCTTGTCGCCGGTGTTCTGTGCCGCTTGTTGTTCCGGATTGCGCGCAGCGTCCAGCCCGGCATGGCGCAGGCGGCGCCATGCGCTGTTGAGCAGTTCGGCCTGCCTGGTCGGCGACATGGCCAGATGCGCCAGCCAGTCGGCGTAGGCATTGCCCACGGCTGCGGGCGAAATGCCGCCTGTTGCGCGCGCGATGGCCGCATTGGCAAGCAGATCACCTTTGCCGATCGCCGTGTCGGGCAAGGCACCGGCGGCATCCTGCGGTGTCGCCGCGGCGCCCGAGGCGGGAGCAGTCGAAACGGTAGGCAAGAGTGCGGCTTCAATGGGTGAATTCATTGCGGCTCCTGAGGGAATTGATCCGCCCAGCATAGCAGCGGCACCCTGCCCCGTCATGATCCAGATCAAGCGCAACGAAAGGCAAATGCGCCGAGCGTTTCCGTTGACATGGATCAAGGTGCAATGCCCCGTGCGTCCCTACACTGCAATGCATGGCGGTTCGATTGCCGCGCATTACCCACACTAAAAGGAGTTAGCCATGTTCAAGCACATCCTGTTTCCGACCGACGGCGCGGCAACGTCCAGGCACGTCATCCGCGAATGCGTCAGCTTTGCCAGGGACGCAGGCGCGGTCATTACCGCCTTGCACGTGATGCCCCGGTATTCGCCCTATGCCTATCAGGCCGAGATCGTCGGCGAATCGCTTGAAGAGTTTCGCCGCGAATGCGTGGCGGCGGCCGAAGAATTCCTCGCGGAAATCACCGTCGTGGCACGCGAAGCGGGCGTGCCCTGCACACCGCTGCACATCACCAGCGACTACCCTTACGATGCAATCATCCGCACTGCCGAGGAAAAGCATTGCGACCTGATCGTCATGGCCTCGCACGGCCGCAAGGGCGTCAAGGGCATGATCCTGGGCAGCGAGACGCAAAAGGTCTTGACGCACACCAAGCTGCCCGTGCTGGTATTCCGTTGAGCCGCCAGATGGATCTCATCAGAAACCGCCCGCTGGCCGAGTTGCGCGTCGGGGAGCATGCCGAACTGGTGCGCGCGCTGACCTTGCGCGACATCGAATTGTTCGCCGCGCTGTCGGGCGACGTCAATCCGATCCACGTCGAACACGAATTCGCCCGCACCGATCCGTTTCATCACGTCGTGGCGCACGGCATGTGGATCGGCGCCCTGATCTCCAACGTGTTGGGCACCATGCTGCCCGGCCCGGGCACCATCTATCGCAGCCAGGCGATCGAATTCCTGCATCCCGTGGTGCCGGGCGATTCGCTGGCCGTCGGCGTGACCGTGGCCGACATCGACCGCGCGCGCAACCGCGTCGCGCTCGATTGCACGGCAACCAACCAGGACGGCGTGGTGGTCGCACGCGGCCGGGCCGAGGTGTTGGCGCCGACCGAATCGGTAGCGATTCCCCGCTTTGTACCGCCGGATGTGGTGCTGCATGAGAAGGGAAAACGCTATCGCAACCTGATCGATGCAGCGCACCGCTATCCGGCCATCCGCGTGGCCGTGGTCCATCCCGTCGATTCGGTATCGCTCGCCGGCGCCGTCGAGGCAGGCCGCGCCGGGTTGATCGTGCCTGTATTGATCGGCCCGCGCGCGAAAATCGAAATGGCGGCGGACCTGGCCGGCCTGTCGCTCTCCGGCATCGAGATTGTCGATGCGCCGCACAGCCACGGTGCGGCCAAGAGCGCCGTACAACTGGCGCGCGACGGCCGGGTGCAGGCCTTGATGAAAGGCGCCTTGCATACCGACGAGTTGATGCATGAAGTGGTGTCCAGGGAAAACGGCTTGCTCACGGAGCGGCGCGTCTCCCACGTGTTCGTGCTTGACGTGCCGACCTATGCCCGCGCTCTCTTCATCACCGATGCGGCGATCAACGTGCTGCCCGACCTTGATGCCAAGCGCGATATCGTGCAAAACGCAATCGACCTGGCACATGCACTGGGCATACCCGAGCCGCGCGTCGCCCTGATTTCCGCCGTGGAAACCGTCTACCCCAAGGTGGCCTCGACGGTGGATGCGGCAGCGCTGTGCAAGATGGCCGAGCGCGGACAGATCACCGGCGCCATGTTGGACGGCCCGATGGCCTTCGATCTGGCCATCTCGCCCGACGCGGCGCGCACCAAGAGCTTTGTCTCGAGAGTCGCGGGCCGCGCCGATATCCTCGTGGTGCCGAACCTGGAAGCCGGCAACATGCTGGCCAAACAGCTCGAATACCTGGCTGGCGCCGATATCGCCGGCATCGCGCTGGGCGCGCGCGTGCCTGTCATCCTGACCAGCCGCGCCGATGGCGAGCTGACCCGTCTTGCATCTTGCGCGCTGGCGGTGATGATGGTGGGCGCAAAATCGCTGCAAAAGACGTCGGAAGACGTCTCCCAAGCAACGCCCGACCGCGAGGAAGCCATATCATGAGCCAGGCCTTTGCCGCATTCAATGCCGGATCGTCGAGCATCAAGTTTTCCGTCTTCCTGGCCGAGCACGGCAGCCTGGCGCTGGCCTGCCATGGCCGGATCGAGAATATCGATACGCAACCGCACTTCATCGCCAACGACCGCGAAGGCCAGCTTCTCTCCGAAAAAACCCTCGATGGCGACAAGCCCTACGAGGAAGTGCTGGCAATGATGATCGCCTGGATGGAAGACAAGCTCAAGCCGGCACGGCTGGTGGCGCTCGGCCATCGCGTGGTCCACGGCGGCAACCTGTTCCACGAACCCGTCACCGTGACACCCAAAGTGATGGACGAACTGGAGAAACTGGTGCCGCTGGCGCCCTTGCACCAGCCGCACAGCATTCTCATGATGCGCACCCTGGCCGCATTGCATCCGCACCTGCCGCAAGTCGCCTGCTTCGACACCGCTTTCCACATGAGCAATTCGCGCCTCTCGCGCCTGTATGGCCTGCCACCGGCGCTGGAGCAGCAAGGTGTGATGCGCTATGGCTTTCATGGCCTGTCGTATCAGCATATCGCGCAGGAGTTGCCCAAGTTCGAGGGGCGCGCCGCCGGCCGCGTCGTGCTAGCGCACCTGGGCGGCGGTGCCAGCATGTGCGCCATGCAAAACGGCAAGAGCGTGGCCTCGACCATGGGCTTTTCCACGCTCGACGGCCTGCCCATGGGCACGCGCTGCGGCACGCTCGACCCCGGCGTCTTGCTCTACCTGCTGCAGGAAAGGCGCTGGAGCCTCAAGGAAGTCGAAGATTTGCTGTATCACGGTTCCGGCCTGGCCGGCATGTCCGGCCTGGGCGCGGACATGCGCAAGATCCTGGCCAGCGACCAAAGCGGCGCGCATGACGCGGTGGAGCTGTTTTGCTACCGCATCGCACGCGAACTGGGTTCGCTCACCGCTGCGCTGGGTGGACTCGATGTGCTGGTGTTTACCGGCGGCATCGGCGAACATGCGGCCGCAGTGCGCGCCAAGGTGTGTGAGCAGGCGGCCTGGCTCGGTGTCCGGATGGACGCGGCAGCGAACGAATCGGGAGCGCAATTGATCAGCCAACAGGACAGCCGCGTGGCGGTGTGGGTGCTGCCGGCAAACGAGGAAATCGTGATCGCGCGCCAGACGCAGGGCCTGTGCGCTTAGAAGCCAGGTCGATATTTGCAAACGGAATGTGTGCCCGCCCGCCAGGCAGTTTGATTAAGGGCGGATGCGTCAGGCCACAGTGCGCGAGCGGAACAGCATGACAGGGACGTCGGCCTTGCCGAGCACTTCCGTCGCGACGGCCGCGCCGAAAGGATAGGGCCGGCCCTTGTCGGATGCGGCCGGCATCCAGATCAGGTCGCAATGCCTGTGCCGCGATGCGGCAACGATCTCTTCGGCCGGACTTTCGCTATGCAGCACGTCCATTTCGCAGGGGATTCTTGCCTTCAAGGCATATTCGCCGATCTGATAGGCGCAGTCGCGCGCATCGTCGTGCATGGCCGGTTCGGTGACGGCGGCCCCTTCGGCGCGCTCGCTGAACGCCAGCACGATGAGCTTGGAAACATGGTCGTGGGCAAACCCCACGGCCGCGCGCGCAGCCTGGACCGAGGACGGCGAACCATCCACCGCTACCAGGATCGTGTTGACGATCAGGCGCTCGAGATAGTCGGCGATCAGGGCCATTATTGGTCGGCTCCCGCGGCAAGCTTCCTCATGGCGGGCAGGTCGAGGATCTGCAATTCGCGGCCGTCGACATGGAGCAAACCCATCTTCTTGAACTTGCTCAACAGCCGGCTGATGCTCTCGATGGTCAGGCCGAGGAAATTGCCCATGTCTTCACGCGACATGCGCAGCTGGAAGTGCGTGGAAGAATAGCCGCGCGCCGCATAGCGCGAAGAGAGATTGGCCAGGAAGGCCGCCATTTTCTGCTCGGCCTGCATATTGCCCAGGAGGAGCATGACGCTTTGCTTGCCGGTGATTTCACGGCTCATCAGGCGATGGAAATGGTGCAGCAGCTTGGGCATTTCGCCGAACAGTCCTTCCAGGCTGTGAAACGGGATGTCGCACACTTCGCTGTCTTCCAGCGCGATCGCTTCGCATTGGTGCCGGTCGGTGCCGATGGCGTCCCAGCCGAGCAATTCTCCGGCCATCTCGAAACCGGTCACCTGTTCGTCGCCTTCGGCGCTGAACTGGCGCGTCTTGAAGTGGCCGAAGCGCACGGCATACAGGTTTTCAAACGGATCGTCGATGCGGTAGAGATAGCTGCCGCGCGCCACGCGACGGCGCCGGCCGATGATCTTGTCGAGCCGGTTCATGTCCGGCAGGTTCATGCCCATGGGCAGGCAGATCTCATGCAGGCTGCAACTGGCGCAATGATGTTGCGGTTCGCTCCGGGTGATAACGGGAATGAAAGTGCGTGCGGCGCGATGATCCATGACCTGATTCATTTTCCGTTCTCCCGGCGCCGGGTGCGCCTTGTTGTTGATCGATGATTGCATTGTGCGTCGGCACAGGGCAAACCGGTATCAGGGGAGCTGTAGGGTTTGTGTCAAGGAACGGGGGTCAAAAACCTGTAGGGTTAACCCTACATATCGCTGTGACCACGTTTGTGGACGGGCTTGCGGCCAAGAATCGGTCTGCGCCTTTTTCATCAATGTGCGTTTTGCCGCTCGTCTTCTATTTTTTATTCTCGTCCTGGCCTTAGCCGGCCTGGAGCGTAAGAGACAAATAGTGCACTTTGGATTCGGCATCGTTCGTGTAGGCCGGATGTTCGTTCTTCTTCAACGCCTTCTTCACGTTGGCATGGATCCCGATTGCACTGTGCGCATGCGTTACTTTCAATTTGTCCCCGTTTTCCGTTTGCACTTGCGACTGCGGATCTGTCGTATGCGTAGCCACAATTGATACGGCCTTCGTGGAATCCTCTTTTGTCAGGTAAGTTCTATTTCCGTCACCCGTTGCCATCTTCTCGGAAGTATTCGGGAACAAGACCGTGTTTTCGGACCGATTTTCCAACGATACGGCTTTCGCCCGCGACCAGGCCTCGCCTTCCGTCGACAGGAGTTCGTCGCCCGAGCCTGCCTTGTCCCTTTTCACATATGAACCGCCGTCAGGCTGCTTGTCTGATGGGCCGCCTGTCACATTGGCATGGTTGTCGTCCGTGGGCCACCATTTCGCAGCTCTCTGTACTACTTGCGCTTGGCGCATCGATGCGCTTGAGGTGCCGGCGGCCATCATCTCTACCCGTTGTTTCAACTGCATGGCCTGAGGCGAATTGCTCGCCAACTGTGCATAGCGTTGTAGCGTCACCGTCGCAGTACTGGCAGCCATCATTTCCGCCCGCTGTTTTAGCTGCGTCGCCTGGGGTGAATTGTCCGCCTGCTGTTGATGGCCCTGCAGCAATGCTGCGGCAGCCACCGTGCCCGTCATCGTGGGGTCCGGACCGTTTAATTGCGCGGCCTGTCTGGCGCCGGCCGCCTGACGCTCCGGGTGCACTGCGGCTGGTTCACTTTTTGCGTACGTTTTCATCGTGACGTCCTCTACTGTCTTCGTAATAGCGCTCACCAATTATGGGGTATCTAACTCAACAGACCGTGCTCCAGGACGTAGCGCGTCAATTCGGCATTGCTGTGCAAATCCATTTTTTCCATGATGCGCGCACGGTAGGTGGTGACGGTGTTGGGGCTCAGATGCAAGGTTTCGGCGATTTTCACCAGCGTTTCGCCGCGCGCGATTTGTTTCAACACTTCCAGCTCGCGGTTGGACAGGCTGTCGTGCGAGGCGCCCTTGCCGCCCCCCACCAGATCTGCCAGCTTGTCGGCGATGACTTCGGTGACATAGCGCCCGCCGCCGGCGGCCTTGCGCACCGCCGTCACCAGCACATCGGTCGGCGAATCCTTGGTCAGGTAACCCGCCGCGCCGAGCTTCAAGGCGCGCACGGCGTAGATCTCTTCCGAATAGGTCGATAGCACCAGCACGGCCAGTTTGGGATAGTCGGCGCGCAATTGCTTGAGCAAATCCAGCCCATTCTTGCCCGGCATGGTGATGTCGATCAGGGCCACGTCGGCTTCGATTTGCTTGAACAGGGCAAGCGCTTCCTGGGCATTGCCCGCTTCGCCCACCACGTCGATGTCGCCGGCCGAGGCAAGCATGAGGCGCACGCCGTTTCTCACCATCGCATGATCATCGACCAACACCACCCGGATTGCGCTTTTACTCATCTTCTACTCATGTTCCCGATTCACATTCAAGCGCAGCACCACGCTGGTTCCCTTGCCGGGGATGCCGCTGATTTTCAATTCGCCGCCGAAATGGCGCGCTCTCTCATACATGCCGAGCAAGCCCATCGATTCGCGGTTGAGCAGGCGCTCGGTGTCGATACCCTTGCCGTTGTCGATCACTTCGAGCACCACCAGGCCCGATTGCAGCCGCGCCGCAACGGATACTTCGGTCGCCTCGGCGTGGCGCACCACGTTGGTCAGCGCTTCCTGTACCACCCGAAACAGCATGGTCGCCAATTCCGCGTCCACTTCCAGCTCGGCCACCGAGTCATCGATGGCGCAGGCACAGGCCAGCCCCGACATTTTGTGCACCCGGCCGGCATACCATTCGAGCGCGGCCCACACCCCCAACTGGTCGAGCACGCTGGGGCGCAGATCGGTGATGACGCGGCGCACGGTTTCAATGGCAGCCTTGGCCATATCGGCGGCGTCGTTCAACAGCGGATCGGGCTCCTGCCCCCTGGCCCTGGCCTGTTCGACCGAGACCGACACATAGGCCTTGATGCTGGTCAGCTGGCTGCCCAGTTCGTCGTGGATTTCGCGCGCGATACGCTTGCGCTCCTCTTCCTTGACCTGGTCCTGGTGCGCGGCCAGGCGGCGCAGCTCGCCCTGGGACTGGCGCAGGGCTTCCTCGGCCATTTTGTTCTGCGTGATATTGACCAGGATGCCTTGCACGAACATGTGGCGCCCGGTATCGTCGGTCACCGCTTCGGCCTCGTCGCGGAACCACAGCACGCGCCCGCTGCGCGTGAGCAAGCGGTAATCCATGCGCAGGGCCACGCCCTGACTGCGGCAGCGGTAGATCGCCTCCATCGCCAGCTTGCGGTCTTCCTGATGGATCTGGCGCACCGGCAGCTCGGGGTCGTCCAGCCACTCCTCGGGCGTATAGCCCAGCATCTTGATCTGCGGGCTGATGTACATCAACCGGTCCGGTTCCTTGGGATCGACGATGTAGATGATGGCCTGCACCTGCTCCACCAGTTTGCGGAATTTCGCCTCGGCCTGGCGTTTTTCCTCCAGCGCGCGGAATTCGCGGCGCATGGCCTTGATGGCTTCGTGCCGCTCGGTGACGTCGCGCACGATGCCGGTGAACATGCGCAGCCCGCCCACCTGGGTTTCGGCCACCGATAGATCCATGGGAAACACGCTGCCGTCCTTGCGTTTGCCCGTGACTTCGCGCCCGATGCCGATGATTTTTTTCTGCCCGGTTTCCAGATAGTGTTTCAGATAGCCGTCGTGCCGTTCGCGGTCAGGATTGGGCATGAGCATGGAAACGTTCCTGCCCGTGACTTCGGCCTCGCTGTAGCCGAACAGGCGCTGCGCCGCCGGGTTGATGCGATCGACCCGGCCTTGCGTGTCGATGGTCAGGATGGCGTCAACGGCGGTCTCGAAGATCGCACGCATGCGCGCCTCGCTCTCCTGCAGCGCATTTTCGGCCGCCTTGCGTTCGCTGATGTCGTGCACCGTTGCCATCACCAGCGCCAAGCCGTCTTCGGTGCGCAAGGGCGACAGGCTCACTTCGACCGGGAATTCCTCGCCATCGGCGCGCAAGCCGAACAGTTCCTTGCCGCCGCCCATGGCGCGCGCATTGGAATGCGCCTGGAATTGCTCGCGCAGGCCGACATGGTGCTTGCGGAAGCGTTCGGGCAGCAGTTTTTCCAGGGTCATGTCCTGCAATGTTTCGCTGGCGTAACCGAACAATCGCGCGACAGGCGCATTGGCCAGCACGATCTTGCCGCTGCGGTCGATGATGAGCATCGCATCAACGGCTGATGCGAGCAGCCATTGCAGTCTTTGGCCCTCTAACGGGTGGTCTTTCATGGCGCCGGGAAGTCGAAGGAAGAACGATCAACGAAGGGGGAACGAACGGGCCGCTGCCCGATTCGCCAGCCTTGATTCTTCACTAAAGGTGGCACTTTGTCAAAATTATGATAGCGCAGCCTGCGGCCTTGCCTGACGATCGTCCAGCAACCCCTGCACCAGGTCGGCGGCCTGGGGAAATTGATAATTTTCCAGGTATTGCGCCACATGTTCCTCCTGCCCGCCCAGCGACGGCACAAGGCCTTCATGATATTGCTCAAAGAACTCCTGGGCGCGGGTGTCAAAATTGCGCAGCAATAGCGCGAAGCGGTGCAGCAGGGCGCGGTGATCCAGATTGGCATCAATTTGCGCAACATCTTGGTGCGCCGCAACTTCTTGCGTCACGGCGTTTTGCCCCACGCCGAACGATGGTGCCGCCGTTGGCAGTCCGCCGATCACGTCGATCAGGGACTTGAGTTCAAGCTGCAGGGATCCCAGGAGCGACTGCACATCGCCGTCCTGCAGCTTCTTGAGAATGGCTTCCAGCCGCAGGACAAAAAACTCGACGCGTGTTGCGCCCAGATTGGCTGCCGCACCCTTGAGCGTATGCAGGCGCAGCAAGGCCCGGACTTGATCGTTCGCACCCAGTTCCTCGCGCAGGCGTTCCGCTTCGTGTTCATGATTTTTCGCGAACAGCTTGAGAATGCGCAGGTAGGCGGCGGCGTCGCCGTTCAAGGTTGCCAGGCCGTTGCGCAAATCCAGGCCGCTGAAGGCCGCCAGTGCCATCGGAATCCGCCCCTGCGGCATGTCGCGCAAAGCGGCAACCTGGCCGGCATGCTCGGGCAGCCATTTCGCCAGTGTGGCAAACAGCATATCGGGGCTGATGGGCTTGGCGATGAAATCGTTCATGCCGGCCTCTGTGCAGGCCACCTTGTCTTCAGCGAACACATTGGCGCTCAGCGCGAGAATGGGGCGCTGCTGCCATTGCGGCATGGCGCGAATGGCGCGCGTGGCATTCGCGCCGTCCATGACGGGCATTTGCATATCCATCAGCACGATGTCGTATACCTTGGTCCTGGCGCGCTCGACAGCTTCCAGGCCGTCACAGGCCAGATCGACCTCGAAACCGACACTCTCCAATAACTCCAGCGCCACCTCGCGATTGACGGCATTGTCCTCGGTCAGGAGTAAGGTGCTGCCGTCGAAGCGCAGGTTTTCCGCCTGCACCGGCTGCGCGCTGCTGCGCGCATCGGCTGCGGTCTGTTCGCTGCCGCGCCGCAGCCGCACGCTGAACCAGAACATACTGCCCTCGCCGAACGTGCTTTCCACGCCCGCATCGCCGCCCATCATTTGCGCCAGGCGCAGCGTAATGGCCAAACCCAGGCCTGTGCCGCCATAGCGCCTGGTGCTGGAGGCATCGAGCTGGGTGAACGGACGGAACAGGCAGTCGATCTTGTGCGGCGAGATGCCGATGCCGGTGTCGGTCACCTCGAAGCGCAGCAACAATTCGGCGCCCTTCTGCTCCTGCAACCTGGCCCGCACCACGATGCCGCCCTTGTCGGTAAATTTGAGTGCGTTGCCCGCGTAGTTAAGCAGGGCCTGGCGCAAGCGTGTGCGGTCGCCGTGCAGACACAAGGTCGCCGAATCGGTATCCAGGGCCAACTCCAGCCCCTTCGCCCGTGCCGGTTCGCCGATGATCTGGTCCACGTCGTCCAGCAGGTCGGATAACAGGAAATCCGACTCCGCCAATTGCAGCTTGTCGGCTTCGATCTTGGACAGATCGAGCACGTCGTCGATGATGCTCAGCAAATGCCGGCCCGCACTATCGACCTTGCCCAGCCATTCCCCCTGCTTGGCCGACGTGCCGCTGCGGCGCAAAAGATGGGCCAGCACCACGATGGCGTTGAGCGGGGTGCGGATTTCATGGCTCATATTGGCCAGGAACGCACTCTTGGCCCGGTTGGCCGCGTCCGCTTCTCCCTTGGCCTTGGCCAGCTCGGCGGTGCGCAAGGCCACCAGTTCCTCCAGATGATGCCGGTGCGCGTCAAGTTCGACGCCAAGCTTCTTGCGCTCGGTGATGTTTTCCTGCACCGCCACGTAGTGCGTGATCTTGCCATTGTCCTGGCGCAGCGGCGAAATAAAGGCGAATTCGTAGTATTCCTCCCCGTTCTTCCTGCGGTTATGGAATTCGCCTTTCCAGGTTTCTCCCGCCTGCAAGGCCTGCCACAATCCGACATAGGTCGAAGCCGGCGTCTTGCCCGATTGCAGCACGCGCGGCGTTTGCCCGATGACCTCGTGCTTTTCGTAACCGGTGATACGCGTAAATGAGGAATTGACGTACTCGATGTGCGCATCGAGATCGGTGATCAGTATGCTCTCCGGGCTTTGCTCGATTGCCAGCGACAGCTTGCGCAACTGCGCTTCCGACGCAAGACGCTCGCTCACGTCCTGGGCGAGCACCAGGATTGCTTCCCTGTCGTGCCAACGCAGGCGGTGGCAAACGGTGACGATGGAGATCGTTGCGCCATCCTTTTTCCTGTACCCGCATGGCAACGATTCCACCAGATCGGGGCCATGCGAATTGCGGCAGGCCTGCAGACCGGTGGGGTCATTCTTGGCGCACAGATCGAGCGAACACATTGCCAGCATTTCCGGCCGTTCGTAGCCCAGCATGGCACAGGCCGAGTCGTTGACGGCGAGGAATCCGAAATGATCGGCATCCTCGACCCACATGGGATGCGGGTTGTTGTCGAACATGTCGCGATACAGTGCCTCGCTTTCGCGCAGCGCCGCTTCGTTTTTCTTGCGATCCGTAATGTCGCGTGAAATCCCGAACATGCCGACGATCTTGCCCTCGACGTCGTGCAGGGGGCCAAGCTTGCTCTGGATGACCACGGTGCCGGCAGGCAAAGTCAGGCAATCCTCGCAAGAGATGGTATGATCCTTTTCGATCACCTCCATATCGTTGCGCCTGAGCCGGTCGGCTTCTTCGGGTGAAAACAAATCGGCGGCGGTGCGACCCAGGGCAAGATGCGCGTCGATTCCCGCCATGCCGGCGAGCTGCCGGTTGAACAGCAGATATCGCCCGTCGAGGTCCTTCGCAAAGATGGCGTCGGGCGAATTTTCCACCAGACCGGCGAGCAGTTGCAAAGTCTGTGCGCTGTGCGCCTGCTCTTCCAGGCGCTGGTGGGACGCGCGAGCCAGCGCCGTCAACACATTCTTGACCAAGCGATAGAGCAGCACCGACGTGACCGCGATAAACACCGTGCCCTTGATCGTTTCGACTCGGACAATCTGCCGCGGATCATGAAACAGCGCCCCCACCAATATGTTGCTGGAGACGATCCACGTAATCGAAAACAGCGCGTACAGGCCGACGACTTTGAGCGCGGTGCGTGTCACCTGGGAAAAAACCGGCAGCTTCACGGCTTCATTCCTCATCCTTGAAGTGTTCGGCAATCTCGACCATGTCGCCGAAGCCGCGCAGGAATTCGTCGCAGATATCGGGATCGAAATGCACGCCCCGGCCCTGTTCGATGATGCCGCGTGCCTCGTCGTAACTCATGGCCGGCTTGTAGACGCGCCTGGAGATGAGCGCATCGAACACGTCGGCAATCGCCATCAGCCGGGCCGATAATGGAATCGCTTCGCCGCGCAGGCCATCGGGATAGCCGCTGCCGTCCCATTTCTCATGGTGCCAGTGGGCGATTTCCTTGGCCACCGAGAGAAATTCCAGGTTGCTGCCGATATCGTGTTCGGCGCGTTCGATGGCCTCGCTGCCCAGGCTGGTGTGGGTACGCATCACCGCCCATTCCTCATCGTTGAGTTTGCCCGGCTTGAGCAAGATGTGGTCCGGAATGCCGACCTTGCCGATGTCGTGCAGGGGCGCCGAACGCGCCAGCGAATCGATATAGCTGTCAGTGAGCGCGTAGGCAAAGCGCGGATGGCTCTGCAAACGCTCGGCAAGCCGCCGCACATAGCCCTGGGTGCGCAGGATGTGCGCGCCGGTCTCCGGGTCGCGCGTTTCGGCCAGGTGGGCCAGCGCGCGGATGCCGAGCTGCTGGGTGGACTGGTTTTCGGCGACGCGGCGCGCAATCTCGCGGCGCAGGATTTCTTCCTGCTCGCACAGGCGGTCGCGCTGGCGCTTGGCCCGAAGCTGGTTGTGCACCCGCGCCTGCAGCAGGGCCGGCTTGATCGGCTTGGCGATGTAATCGGCAGCGCCCGACATGAGGCCGCGCTCTTCCTCTTCCTCCGCATTCAGGGCCGTCAGGAAAATGACCGGAATGTCCTTCGTCGCGGGATCGCCGAGCAGCAAGGCCAACACCTCGTAGCCATCCATTTCCGGCATCATCACGTCCAACAGCACCAGATCGGGCTTCGGTTCCGCAACGACCGCGAGCAAGGCATCGCGCCCCGAATTCGCCGCGCGCACCTTGAATTCCGGTTTTAACAAACTTGTCAGAATCGACAGATTCGCCGGTTCGTCATCGACGATCAGCAATGTTTCGCCGCCCATGGTTCCCCCCAACTTGTTTGCAATATTTGCATTCAGTGTAGGCGGGCACCGTCAAAGCACCTTGATGCACATCAAGTCAACGGACAACCAAATGTTACTTCGCACCTCAAAACTACTATCAGTCGCCTCGATGCAGCGCGAGGTGGTTCAGCCGAGGAAGATGTCGAGCAGCTCCATACGCAATACCTTGCGTAAATGGAAAAAGGCAAAGGTCTGCGATACCGAAGTCGAATCGGACTCGGTTCGCGTTTCCATGATCATCCCATGTACTGACCGCCGTTGACCTCGAAGGTCGCGCCGGTGATGAAGCTCGATGCATCGTCGGCCAGGAAGGCGGCCACCCGCCCGATTTCCGCCGGGCTGCCGAGGCGACCGACCGGGATGCCGGCCACGATGGCCTGCATGGCTTTCTCCGGTACCGCCGCCACCATGTCGGTCTCGCAATAGCCGGGGGCGATGGCGTTGACGGTGATGTTCTTGTGCGCATTCTCGAGCGCCAGCGCCTTGGTGAAGCCCAGGATGCCGGCCTTGGCCGCGGAATAATTGGTCTGGCCGAACTGGCCCTTCTCGCCGTTGATCGAGCTGATATTGACGATGCGGCCGAATTCGCGCGCGCGCATGCCCTCGATCACGCTGCGGCACATGTTGAACATCGAACCGAGATTGGTGTCGATGACGCGTCGCCATTGCTCTACGCTCATCTTGTGCAGCACGGCGTCGGCGGTCACGCCGGCATCGTTGACCAGGATATCGATCGCCCCGATCTCGCGCTCCACCTGCGCCACGCCCTGCCGGCAGGCTTCGAAGCTTGCCACATCCCAATGAAAGGCCGGCATGCCGGTTTCCTGCGAGAACGCCTTCGCCGCCGCCTCGTCGCTGTGATACGCCACCGCCACCTTGTTGCCCGCGGCCTGCAAGGCGAGCGCGATGGCCTTGCCCAGGCCGCGCGTGCCGCCCGTTACCAATGCTGTTCTTTGCATGTTCATCTCCGGATAAGTTCGTCCATATCTAGCCGCGCATATCGAGCACGACGCGGCCATCGATTTCGCCCTGCAGCATGCGCGCGAAAATGCCGTTGACGTTTTCCAGTTTGTCGGCCGTCACGGTCGCCTTGACCTTGCCTTCGCCGGCGAACATGAGCGACTCCTGCAGATCGAGCCGGGTACCGACGATGGAGCCGCGCACGGTGATGCCGCCCAGCACCATGTCGAAGATAGGCAGCGGAAATTCGCCCGGCGGCAATCCCACGAGCGACATGGTGCCGCCGCGCCGGATCATGCCCAGCGCCTGCGAAAATGCCTGGCGCGATACCGCCGTCACCAGCACGCCATGCGCACCGCCGATGTCGCGCTTGATGGCGGCGGCCGGGTCTTCGTGCATGGCATTGACCACGTAGGCTGCGCCCAGGCGTTTGGCCAGAGCCAGCTTGGAATCGCTGACATCGACCGCCGCGACGTTGAAGCCCATCGCGCGCGCATATTGCACGGCCATGTGGCCCAGCCCGCCCACGCCCGATATCACCACCCAGTTGCCCGGTTTGGCTTCGGTCTGCTTCAAGCCCTTGTAGACTGTGACACCGGCGCAGAGGATTGGTGCGATTTCGACAAAATCGATAGTTTTCGGCAAATGACCGACGAAATCGGCATCGGCCAGCGCGTATTCGGCAAAGCCGCCGTTGACCGAGTAGCCGGTGTTCTGCTGCGATTCGCACAGCGTTTCCCATCCGCCCAGGCAATGTTCGCAGTGCCCGCAAGCCGAATACAGCCAGGGAATGCCGACGCGGTCGCCGGCCTTGACATGCTTGACGCCGGGGCCGACCTCGGCCACGTAGCCCACGCCTTCATGGCCCGGAATGAAAGGCGGATTCGGCTTGACCGGCCAATCGCCCGATACCGCATGCAAATCGGTATGGCACACGCCGCATGCCTCGATCTTCACCAGCACCTGGCCCGGCCCGGCTTCGGGGACGGGCGCGTCCTCAATCTGCAAGGGCTTGCCCAGTTCGCGCACCACCGCCGCCTTCATCATTTTTCTCATCTCGGATTCCTCAAAAAGTTTGCTTGCGGACTTGTATTACTGGTCCTTGCCCGCACCCGGCCGCACGCCGCCGTCGCCGCGTAAAAACGCCGCGCGCGCAGCAAGCACGGCGTGGCCCATCGGATGACTGGCGCGATACCAGGCGCCGGCGAAAACCAGCAGGATCAAGGTCACGGCGCACAACAGCGCAAGCCCCATCAACGCCGCCAGCAAAATGTCGTAGCGGCCCTCGCAAATGAATTGCCAATTGCTCCAATCACACATCGCACACCTCCCGCATCGGTTCGGTTGGACAGCGCCGGCTTCATGCCCGGCATGGGAGCAAAGGTAATCCCCGGACGAGCCAGGCGGTTTGATGCAAGTCAAGAAGCAGCACAAAAAGGCATGCGGCCCGGCACGCCGGCGCCTTCGCCATACCGTGCCAATGTTTGATGCACATCAATAATTCGCAACGGCGGACGCGTATCTTGGCATCAGGAAAACCTGGACAAGGCGGTGACATCATGAAAAACGGAATGTTTGTGTTTGCAATCAGCCTGTTCATGGCAGGCGTGGCCTGGCTCATCGCGGGAACCTTGCTGCTCGCGCTGATCGTGGGAATCGTGACCTTCGTCTTATCGCTCCTGGGCGGCCTTTGCCATGCCTCCGACATCTATGTCGACGACACCTACGGCAGCGACGGCGACCACGGCTACGACGCCATGAAGAGCCAATTCGGCGGACGCTGCATCTCGGGGAGCTGGAAATGAACGGCGGCTTCGAGCGCATCGCCACCCACGCTTTCTATGCATTCTGGGATGGCATCAAACTGTTCCCGCCGGTCACGCTGACCAACATCGAGACCGCCTTGAAGATGGGTTCGACGATCCACGGAGCGAAGTTCCACTTCGTAGTCGAAGCGGCACTGACGGGCGTACCGCTGTTTTCCGGGCAAAGCGCGCGGGATCGCTCGCTCGACATTTTTTCGTATCTGCGGCTGTGGGACACCGAGGTGCGCAACGGCGTGCTGGTCTATGTGCTGCTGGCCGACAAGGCCGTCGAAATCGTGGCCGACCGCGGCCTGCTCGCCACCACCACGGATGCGGAATGGAATGGCATCTGCCGCGCCATGGAAAACGAATTCCGCGATCGCCGTTTCGAAGCCGGCGCGCTCAACGGCATCCACGCCATCAACAATCTTTTGATCCACCATTTCCGGCCCATTGCCGGAACCGCAACCTGAAGGGGAATTTCCATGAGCCACAATCACGTCGTCATCTGGATCGACCATCGCAATGCCCACATCCTGTCGTTCAACAAGGAGGAATACGACGAAACCATCGTGCGCGCCAAATCGCACGCCGGCCATTTACATACCAAGTCTGGCGTGCCGGGCACGGGCCATCTCGGGGAGGATACGCACTTTTTCGACAGCGTCGCCGAAACGGTGAAGGGCACATTGGAAATCCTGATCGTCGGGCCGGGCACGGAAAAGACCGCGTTCGCCAAATACCTTGCCAAGGCGCATCCGGACGTGGCCGGCGCAGTCGTCGGCGTCGAAACCAGCGATCATCCCAGCGATCCGCAATTGCTGGCCTATGCGCGCAAGTATTTCATCAAGGCCGACCTCTACCATTGAGCCGCCGACGGCTCGCACAAAAAAGGCGACGACATGAAACGGCAATCTCTCGGCGCGACCGGCACGGTCGCTGGATCGAAATATCCGCTGACGGTGCAAACCCGCATGATCCCGGTCGATTGCGGGCTGTCTTGAGCAAAGAAAATGAATCAGGTGCGCCAACTCGGCGACGCTACTGCAAGCCCTGCAAATACGCCAGATTCGAATCCGCCGCCTCGCTGGTCAACACATTCCCCTTGGGCGTGCTGTACTCCAGATACAGGTTGTCGTCGGTCGACACGAGCACGCCGGGGCCGGATACCCAGCGCGCGACGACATCGGGTGTCAGAACCTCTCCGTCGAGCACCGCATCGAGGCCATCGTGGAACAGCGCGATGAAAGGCTGCAGGCGCGGCTTGGCGGCGATGGCGCGCACGCGCTCGCGCTTGGCGACGTTCGGTTCGGCATCCATGCCGTTGCTGGCGATCAGCGCGCCCTGCCCGCCGATGACGTAGAGCCAGACGTGATCGAACGATTGCGCGGCCGAAGCGAAGATGGCGCGCAAGTCTTGCGGCGTGGTGTGATGCAGTTGCACCCATTGCTGCAGCACGCCCCCGGGACGCAGCCGCTTCGCCGCCAGCGCATAGAATTCGCGGTTGTAGAGCGAGGCGGCGCCGGCGAACCAGATCGAGGAAAGCTGCATGGCGATCAGGTCGTATTTGCGCTCGGTCAGGCCCAGATAGTTGCGCCCGTCGGTGTAATACATCGTCACGTCGGGTTGGGCCGCAACGCCGAAATTGACGGTATCGAAGTGGCGGTTGGACAGGCGCACCAGATCGCGGCTCAGATCGACGATGTCCAGCTGGGCGAAGCCGGCCTCGTGGATGGTCATGGACGTGATGCCCGCGCCATAGCCGATCACGAGTGCGCTATCGAAATGCGAGACGTGCATCAGGGGCGACAGGCCGAGGCCGACCTGCGCTTCCATCTCGCCACCCTGTGACATGACGTTGTTGCCTTCGAATTTGCCGTTGGTGGTCAAGGTCTTGTGCGGCTGCGCTTCGCCCGCCACCCGCTGACCGAAGATAGCGGTCAGCCCGCCATCGGCGCTTTCGGCATGGTCGATCACCGTGCCGCCGGCGTAATACGGCACGGCCATGTACACATTGACGCCCGAGGCGACGCGGCTCCAGTCCAGGCTCTTGGGCGCGCCCACGGCCAGCAAGGCGACCGTACCGAGAACCACGGCGCGGCGCACGCCCGGCTGCGGCGCGGCAAAGAGCGCCAGCACCAGCATGCCGCCCGCCAGCGCCGCCGCCAGGAGCGCAATGCCCAGGCCGCCGACGGCGGGCAACAGCACGAATCCGGCCAGGAGCACGCCTGCGATGTTGCCTACCGTGTTCAGCGCGCCCGGCACGCCGATGCGCTCGTGCCGCCCCTGGGCTGCCAGGCTCATCGTCAGCGGATAGAGCGCGCCGACGGCAAACGCGGGCGGCAGCGCGATGCACAGCGCCGGCACCACGCGCAAGGCTTCGCGCAGGGCGAAAGAATGCGGCACGTTCAAGCCGGCCAGCCAGAAGAAGTAGCTTGACGCCGCCTGCCACAGATAGGTCGACACCAGAATGCTCGCCACAAGGCAAAACGTGGCCCGCATCAGCCGCGCCGACGGCTCGGCGCCCGCTACCCTGCCCGCGCACATGCCGCCCAGACCCAGGCCCAGCAGGAAACACGCCACCATCAGCGCAAAGGCATAGACGCTATTGCCGATCACCACCGCCAGGAGGTGCATGGTCGAGACTTCCAGCATCATCGTGATTGCGCCGGTGACGAACAGGAATCCAAGTGCGATGCGGACTTGATCGCGCCGCAGGGGCGCCGCAGTATCGGTCACCTGAGTGGCCACCTGAGCGGCAATCTGCGCGGCGACAGCGTCAGGCACAGGGGCCGCAAGCCGGCGCGCCAGCCACAGCGCCGCAGCGGCCACCGCCAGATCGATCAGGCAAGACACGCCCAGCGTGCCGCGCATGCCCAGCGCAGGAATCAGCCAATAGCCCGCCGATAGCGCGCCCGCCGCCGCGCCCAGCGTATTGGCCGCATAGAGATGGGACAAGGCCGCGAAGCACTCCTCTACGCCAGCGATGGCGCGCACCAAAAGCGGCAGCGTCACGCCCATCAGCACCGTAGGCAGCGCCAGCACCACCGCACCCAGCAGCACCTGATACAGCACCAGAGCCGCCGCATCGGGGCGCATGCCCTGCGCCAGGCTCACATAGAGCGCATGCGCGCCGGTAAATATGTCGGGCGTGATCCAGCAATACAGCGCAATCACCGCCTCGGCCCCGGCATACCAGACCAGCGGCCGGCGCACGCGGCCCGCGAGCACGGCGCCAACGGCGGAACCAAGCGCCATGCCCGCCATATAGATCGCCAGCACCGTGTAAGCCGCGCTCGACTGGCTGCCGAACACCAGCGCAAGCTTCTTGGCGAAATAGGTTTGATATGACAGGGCGGCGAAGCCGGAGCAGAGAAATATCAGGATCAGGTTGAGTCTCAGATCAATTCTCAAACCAATGTTCGGGACGGCACGTTGTTGCATGAGGTGACAGGAGTCTGATGTTGAATCGAGGGATAAACGCAATCACGCGGCGCCTGGTTGCGCCGCTGTTGCGAACGATTACAATGCAATTGTGCCGCAATACCGCAAAGCGACGATTTTGTGCCAAGTCCGCTGCCTGCGCAATCATGGATTTTCGCCCATCCAAAAAATAGCTTGCAATTAAATAGTACACTATTTATAATTCCCCCCATGAACCCGCCGAGCCAAGCCAAGAGCCACCCTCCCAAAGCATCGTTGCTGCTGAAGGAACAGTTGTGCTTCGCCCTGTATTCGACCATGCTGGGCGTCAACAAGCTGTACCGCAAGCTGCTCAAGAAGCTGGGCCTGACCTACCCGCAATACCTGGTCTTGCTGGTGCTGTGGGAACGCGACGACCTCACTGTATCGCAGATCGGCGAACCGCTGTTCCTCGACTCGGCCACCTTGACGCCGCTATTGAAGCGCATGGAAATCATGGGCTTGATCGAACGCAACCGCGCCAAGGAAGACGAGCGGCAAGTCCTGGTCAGCCTGACTACGCGCGGCCGCGAACTGGAACGGACCGCCCGTTCCATCCCCGATTCGGTCCAGTGCGCCTCGGAATGCACGACCGATGAATTGACCGCCATGCGCGAGCAGCTCGTCACGCTGCGCACCCGTCTGTTCAACAACACCTGAAGGCCGAGGTCATGATCATGTCCCGCGCCTTCTCGCATCAAATATATAGTACGCTATATTATAGTGTGCAATATACGGTGATGGGCCCGTCACCGCTCTCCCTCCCTGCAACCCAATATCAAGGAGTACCCGCATGAAACGCCACACCAAACTTCTCGCCGTATCCCTGCTCGCCGTTGCCGCTCATGCAGCAGCGGCCGGCAGTCCCGGGGTCGAACACCAGACCCAGGCCTTCCTCGACGCGCTGGCAAGAAGCGGCGGCAAACCGCTCGAAACGCTTTCGCCTGCCGATGCGCGCGCCGTGCTGGTCGGCGCCCAGGCCGGCGCCAAGCTGCCGCCGGCCGACGTGAGCGAAAAGATCGTCACCGTCCAAGGCAAGGCCATCAAACTGCACATCGTGCGGCCCGCCGGCGCCAAAGGTGTCTTGCCCGGCTTCATGTTCTTCCACGGCGGCGGCTGGGTCCTGGGCGACTTCCCGACCCATGAACGCCTGGTGCGCGACCTGGTGAACGCCTCGGGCGCAGCCGCCATCTTCGTCGACTACACGCCCTCGCCCGAGGCACGCTATCCCGTCGCGATCAACGAAGCCTACCTGGCCACGAAGTGGGTGGCGGAAAACGGCGCGCAGATCGAGGTCGACGGCAAGCGCCTGGCCGTGGCCGGCAACAGCGTGGGCGGCAACATGGCGGCGGTCGTGGCGCTGATGGCCAAAGCCAAAGGCGGCCCGGCACTGCGCGGCCAGGTTCTGCTGTGGCCCGTGACCAACGCCAACTTCGAAAACGCGTCCTACGACCAGTTCGCCGATGGCCATTTCCTGACCAGGAATATGATGAAGTGGTTCTGGGACGCCTACACCACCGATGCCGCCCAGCGCCAGGACATCTACGCCTCGCCGCTCTTGGCCGGCACCGAACAGTTGAAGGGCTTGCCGCCGGCCTTGATCGAGACCGCCGAGAAAGACGTGCTGCGCGACGAAGGCGAAGCCTACGGCCGCAAGCTCGACGCCGCCGGCGTGGAAGTCACGGCGATCCGCTACAACGGCATGATCCATGACTTCGGCCTGCTCAATGCACTAAGCGACGTGCCGGCGACACAGGCGGCAATGGCGCAGGCCGGCGCCGAGCTGAAGAAGCGGCTGAAGTAGCAAGCCCGGCGGCGCTTAAGCCCGCCGTATTGCCGTGCCGCCGCGTCTTCATGGCGGCACGGTTTGCTCATCGATCGATCCGCGTCTGCGGCACCAAGTCAATGGGCCGGTGGAAATGCCTCACCCAAACCCGAACACAAACCGCACTTCCCCATGCGCTTCGCTCAGGCGCTCCAGCAGGTCGCGGAACCAGGCGAGATCAGGAGCGAAATCACGCTCGGCCTCGAACACCACGAACTGCGTCGCCGCGTCGATCTCGTCAGGGGAAGCGTAATGCTTGCCCGCATAGAATGTGTGCTCCTTCCAGCCCCTGCGCTCCATGGTGCCGCCCTCGGGCATGCCGCGCCCGTCCCACAGGCGATAGGCGTCGATGGGCAGGGACATGGTGCACATTGCCTTGGGCAGGGGCACTTTCAGGATTTCATAGGCGAGGTAATGGGAAAAGCCCCATTCCCCCATGAGGGTGCGCATGTCGCGCTTCTGGAAAAAGCCGCGGCGTTTCTCGGGCAGGACACAGATGTCCTTGATCGGGTGCCATACCTTGTCGACGATGGCGAAATCGGGCGGAAATCCGCGCGGCTCGGCCAGCGGTGTGATCGAATACGAATCCGACCTGCCGCCGCCGCCCAAGGCCAGCCAGGCAAACAAGGCCGCGTCGCGCCCGCCATAGTAGCCGTTGTATTCGCAGGGAATGTCTTCCCAAGCACCGGCTTGCCGGCTCTGGAACATAAAATAGATGTCGATGCCCATGTCTCACCTGGCGGAATTGACGGCTATGTTACCCGATCCGGCTTATTTTCCGGCTTCGGTCAAATCGTCGATGATGGGCACGATGGCCAGCAACACCAGCAAAAACGCCAGCGGCACCGTCACCACAAAGCCCAGATGGGTGAAGCCGAATGCGCCGGCCAGCGCGCCGCAAAAGAACATGGCAAACAGCGACGCCAGGAGCGAAAGCCGCGCACGGTCGGCCAGCACCGGCTCGGCCTGCGCCTTGCCGTTCCAGTAAAACAGCTTGCCCAGCTCGATGCCGATATCGGTGACCAGGCCGGTGACGTGGGTGGTGCGGATCTCGGCACGCGATATCTTGGTGATCATGGCGTTTTGCAATCCCATGACGAAGCACAGCAGATCGACCGTCAAGGGCACGAAGAACAGCCGTTCACGCTCCAGATTGGCGCCGAGCACGCCGAAACACAACAGCAGCATGGCTTCCAACATCAAGGGAGTCGCATACCGGCTGCGCGCCTCACGCCGGCGGCCCCAGTTGACGAGGATGGCCGTGACCGCCGCGCCGGCCAGAAAAGACATCAGCGAACTGAACCCCGCCAGCACCAGCGCGATGTTGCCCAGGGCCAGATCGTCGGCCATCGAGGAGACGATGCCCGACATGTGCGAAGTATATTGTCCGACCGCGAAAAACCCGCCCGCATTGACCGCGCCGGCGACAAAAGCCAGCGTGCAACCCAGGCGCTGGTTGCTTTGGCTGGTGCGTTCCAAGGCGGTCAAGGCGCGCAGCGCATGCACAGGCATATTCTTCCTCCCAGCTAAGAGGCTTACATTGTAGGCCCAGCCGCACCGGCGGTTGTTGCATAGTCGTGCAAAACGGCGCCAATACTTGATGCACGTCAACTTAGGGCCTGTTCACACTAGCAATGGGAGTGCGAAGGGGGTGTATGCGTTGCAGGCCTAGGCGCAGCGACGCGCCGTAGCGGCACTACGGCAAGGATGAGGATGGCCTCCCCCTGCAACAACGGCATGCGACGC
>FTKD01000022.1_pt2 | contig 54572 bp, 37 predicted proteins | sample 1658191 | NCBI WGS metagenome assembly FTKD01 (sample SAMEA3914808, study PRJEB12502) | metagenome | biome: forest; material: soil | place: Canada | collected 2011-08-03 | depth 0.3 m
GTCGGTGTCGGTGTCGGTGTCGGTGTCGGTGTCGGTGTCGGTGTCGGTGTCGGTGTCGGTGTCGGTGTCGGTGTCGGTGTCGGTGTCGGCACCGGAGCCAGCAACGGATACGTCGACCCGCTGGTCATGTGCCAAATCGTCGTGAAATCCCAATTCGGATTGACGTTGCCGTTGGCGCTGGTCGCGGAGGTAAAGTTGGCTTGCGTCTGCATGTCAGCCGTCACCATGCCGGTGCCACCGGCGGACGTGGACATGCCCGAGGTGGTGGTGTCCCAGAAGCTGTTGTTGATCGCCGGGCTGTTGTAGGCGTATCCCACCAATCCGCCCGGATCGGTGTTTCCGCTGACGCTGCCGGTGGAATAAGAATTGGTGATCGTGCCGCCGGACATGTAGCCGACCAGGCCGCCGACTTCGCTGGACGTGGCTGTGCCTACATTTCCGGTGGCATAGCTGTTGGTGATCGTGCCGCCGCCATTGGAGCCAACCAACCCGCCGACACTGCCGCTGCCGACCACGCTGCCGGTAGCGTAACTCTGGCTGATTGCGCCAATATTGCCGCTGGTAACGTTGTTGTTGTCGCCAACCAGTCCGCCAACCAAGCCGCTGCCGGTAACGTTGCCCGACGCATAGCTCGTGGTGATGCTACCGGTGTTCGAGCCGACCAAGCCACCGGCGTAGGATGTCGTCGAGGTGACGTTTTCGCTGGAATAGCTGGTGCTGACGGTTCCCTGCTCGTCCTGCCCACCCACCAGGCCGCCGACGCTGGAAGTGCCGCTGACGCTGCCGCCCGTGGCGTGGCTGCCGCTGATCGAGCCGTAGTTCGCACCGACCAGGCCGCCGGCATAGCTGGCGCCGTTGACATTACCCGTGGCGTAGCTGTTGGTGATGGACGTGAAGGCTTGATTGGTCCCGACCAGGCCGCCGCTATTGTTGCTCGTGGCGCTGACATTGCCGGTGGCGTAGCTGCTGTCGATCGAGCCGAAGTTGTCCCCGACCAGACCGCCGATGCCGCTGCCGCCGCTGACGCTGCCGCTGGCGTAGCTGTTGGTGTTGATGGTGCCATAGTTGCGCCCCACCAGGCCGCCGACCTTGCTGTTGCCGCTGACGCTGCCGGTCGCATAGCTGTTGCCGATGGTGGTGCTCCCGGAAGTCTGCCCAACCAGGCCGCCAACATAACTGGCGCCGCTCACGCTGCCGTTGGCATAGCTGCTGCCGATCACGGCGTTGGATTGGTTGATGCCAACCAGTCCGCCGACATAATTGCCGCTGGAATTGACGTTGCTTTGCGAATTGCTGTTGCCGCTAATCGTGCCGTAGTTGTTGCCGACCAGTCCGCCAGTATTGTTGACACCGGTCACGCTACCCGCGGAATAGCTGTTGTTGATCGTGCCCGTCGCCTTGTTGTAACCAACCAACCCGCCGACGTTGTCGCCTGATGCGCTGACATTTCCGGTCTTGCCGTAGCTGCTTCCGATAAAGCCGTAGTTCAACCCGACCAGGCCGCCGACTTGCGTTGCGCCGTTGACGTTGCCGGTGGCGTGGCTGTTGGTGATCGAAGGCGTCGAAGCGGCTGTACCATTTTGTCCCACCAGGCCGCCCACCTGCGTGCCGCCCGCCGCACTGACCACGCCAGTGGCAACGCTGCCGTCGATCGAACCGAAGTTCATCCCGACCAAGCCGCCGGTCTGCATGAACGACCCCGTATTGACGACGTTGTCGGCCGAATGCGCCCCGGAGATTGTGGCGCTTCCGCCGTTGATGCCGGTCAAGCCGCCGACGGCGTTGCCGCCGCCGGTGACCAGGCCGCCAGATGCGTAGCTGCCGCTATTGATGGCACCGTAGTTGCCACCGGCCAGGCCGCCAACGTTGCTGGTGCCGCTCACGCTGCCGGTGGCGTAGCTGTTGGAAACCGTGCCTGTGTTGTTGTCACCGACCAGACCGCCGATCAGGCTGGTTCCGCTAACGTTGCCAGTGGCGTAGGTACTGCTGGTTGGGGTGGTATCGCTGGTAATCGTGCCGGCGTTGGTGCCGACCAGGCCGCCAACCTGGTTTGCTCCACTGACGCTTCCGGTCGCATAACTGTCGATGATCGTGCCACTGTTATAGCCGACTAGGCCGCCGCTATACAAGGTCGCGCCGCTGACGGTGCCGCTGGCGTAGCTGTTGCCGTTGATCATGCCGTAGTTGCCGCCGACCAGGCCGCCGACGGAGTAACCGCTATTGGCAGTGACATTGCCGCTTGCATAACTGTTGCTGATCGTGCCGCCGCCTGCATTTTGCCCGACCAGGCCGCCGACTTCTGTCGATCCCGCTGCGGAAACGCTTCCGCTTGCATGGCTACCGCCTATGGACGCGCTGTTATATCCCACCAAGCCGCCAATATCGTTCAATGCGCCGGTTTCGGTCACATTCTCCGTCGAATAGGAATTGACGATCGGCCCTTGGTTGTTGCCGACCAGGCCGCCGGCATCGCCGCTGCTCGCGGTAACACTTCCCAAACTGGCGTAACTATTGCTGTTGATCGTGCCGTAGTTGGCTCCCACCAACCCGCCGACATCGCTGGTTCCGCTGACACTGCCGTTGGCGAAGCTGCCGCTGATGGTGCCGTTGTTCAGGCCGACCAAACCGCCGGTCTGACTGCTGGTCGCACTGACATTGCCATAGGCAGCGCTGCCGACAATGCTTCCGGTGGTATTGTTATACCCTACCAGGCCGCCCACCTGCTGAGCGCCGCTTACGCTACCAAAGGCTTGTGAGTTGCTGATCGTTCCGGGGCCGGCCGTTTTGCCGTTGAGGCCGACCAAGCCGCCGACATAGTATGTGGCGACGACGCTGCCTTGGGCGTAGCTATTGCTGATGGATCCATAGTTGGTCCCCACCAGACCGCCGGCATAGCCGCCGGTCGACGACACGTCGCCGCTGGCATAACTAGCGCCATGAACCGAGCTACCGGAAATGGTTCCATAGTTTGTGCCGACCAAGCCACCCAAACCGCTCGAACCGCTGACGTTACCGGTGGCGTGGCTGTCCACGATGCTGCCGCTGTTGCCGCCGACCAGGCCGCCAACCGTGGATGCACCGGAAACGCTGCCTTCGGCATAGCTATTCGCAATGCTGCCACCGCTTTGATTTTGCCCGACCAGGCCGCCGATGTAGTAACTGCCGCTATTGTTGCCCGACACCGTGCCCGTCATCGCGTAGCTGCTGCTGATTGTGCCGGAGTTGATGCCCACCAGGCCGCCGATGCCGTTGCCAGTCCCGCTTTCCGTAACACTCATGGTCGAGTAACTGCCGCTGATCACGCCGGAATTAACACCGACCAAGCCACCGGCTCCGATGTTACTGCCCGTCACTGTTCCGCCGGAGCTATGGCTGTTGCTGATGCCCGAGTTGCTTTCTCCCACCAGGCCACCGGCATAGTAAGCACCGCTGACGTTACCGGTTGCATAGCTGCTGTCGACGCTGCCACCCGCGTTATTGCCCAACAGGCCACCGACGCGATTGCCGGTGCCGGTCACATTGACAGAAGAATTGCTATTGCTGATGAAGCCGCCGGAAATCTGACCCACCAGGCCGCCGACACCCGAAGCGCCGCTGACGCTGCCTGACGCCGAGCTGTTGTAGATCGTTCCGCCGGCCAAACCTACCAGCACGCCGACATAATTGCCCCCTGAGACGCTTGCGCCCGTAACGCTGACATTGCGTACCGTCCCTGCCGCGCCCAGCATGCCGAACAGCCCGACGTAATTTGACGATCCGCCAATGGTCAGATTCGAAATGGCATGTCCGAGTCCATCGAATGTGCCCGTGTAGTTGGCCGAGCCGGCACCAATCGGCGTAAATCCGGCCCCGCTGTTCCAGCTGCTGGTCGCCGAGGCATCGATGTTGGCGCCCAATACATAGTTGGTGCTATAGGAACCGTTCATCCCTTGCAGATCCGTGCCGGTCGTGCTGCCGGCCGCACCCAGGGTGGTGATGACGGTGTAATTGACCGTTGCGCCGTCCGAACCAAGCTGGGTCGAGAAGTTGGCCCCGGCCGGCAAGTTGATCATCACCCCCGGCGCCAGCGTATAGGTGCTGGTATTGCCCGCATTGACATTGGCCAGGCCGTATTGCAGCGCCAGTTGCGCCGTGCCCGAGCCATTCATGGTCTGGTTGACGTTGATGTTGTTTTGCGCCTGCAAGGTCAAAAGGTTGGCCGACCAGCTCACGGTATCGTCGACGTTGATGTTGCCGCTGGTGCCGCCCGCGCCGCCGGTGCTGGCGATGGTGACGTTGCCCGAGCCGAGTTCGCTGCTCAAGGTGGCGCCGTCAACGTCGCCGCCCGAAGGCGCGATGTTGAAGTCGGTCGGGTCGATGGTCCAGGTGCCGTTCTTGCCCTTCGCGGCAAGCGAGGTGACGACGCTGCCATCGGCAACTTTCACGCGCGCCGCGCTGGTTTCGATCATGCCGCCGTTGCCGCCGTTGGGCGCGCTGGCGTCGAGCGTACCGCCCACCTGCACCACGCCGTTGCTCATGTCGGACAGCAGCAGGATATGCCCGCCCTGGTTTTGCAGCGTGCGTGCCTGGATCACGCCGCTATTGTTGACCACCGCCTGGGTCAGCGCATCGGCCGCCTTGGCGGTCAAGACCACCGTGCCCCCGTCGGCGCTGATGCCGCCTGCGTTGGCTACCAAAGCATTGGCCGTGCCGGCATCGACGCTATAGCTGATCAAGCCATCGCCGACCAAATCGATCTTGACCTTGTCGCCGGCGGCAAAGAGCGTGCTGCCCGCACTCGTGTTGATCTGGCCGCTGTTCCTGACCACCGGCGCCATGAAGGCGACCACGCCGCCGTTGGCGGTGACGGTGCCGCCATTGACGATGGCGCCGGCACCGCCGCCATTGGCGAAGCTGTAGTGGCCGGCATTGAAGTCCGCATCCGAAATCGACAACGTCGACGCGACCAGGCTGCCGACATCGATCTGGCCATCCTTGCCGATCACGATGCCGGCCGGATTGATCAGCATGACGGTGCCGTTGGCGGACAGTTTGCCGAGGATCTGGCTCGGGTCCTGGCCCACCACGCGGTTCAAGGCAACGCTGTTCGCGCCGGGCTGGACGAATTGCACGCTGCCGTTGCTGCCGATGCTGAAGTTTTGCCAGTTGGCGATGAGGTTGCTGCTGTTCTGCGTGACCGTCATGCTGTTGCCGCTCTGGCTGATGCGGCCGTTGCCGGAGACGATCTGCCCGCCTGTGGGCAAGGTATTGGGTGCAACTTGTGCCTGTGCCGGTTGCATGATGCAGCCCATGGCGGAGAGCAGTATGGCCCCCGAGGCGCGCTTGCCCCTGGCCTTGGTGATTTCCGACACGGCCACCCAGGTGCGGGTGATTTCGTTCCAAATCAGGCGATAGGTCTTGTTCATGATCGCAGGTCCTTAGGGCGTAGTGCTTGATATGTCGTTAAATTCGGTGTCGCTACGGTTGCCATGTTTGCCATGGGCGCATCACAAAGCGATGCTGGCAGTAAGCCAGAAACGCGAGCGGTCGTCGTGGCCGTCAACATCCAATCCGGCCTTGCTGCGCCCCGGGTTGTCGCCGATTTTTTGCGCCCACGAGGCGCGCAGATTGAAGCGGCCGGAATTAAAGTTCACACCCAGGCCCCAGCCCGAAAGCGAATAACTGTTGTCGCCGGTCGCAGTCGGAACGGGGATGTTGTCGCCGTCCTTGTGCTGGGTGACGTGGCCGTTGTCATAGAAGGTGACGAATTGCCACTGCCCTGCTTCGGTCTGGGGCAGGTCGTAGCGCAATTCGAGGTTGACCATCCAGCCGTCGTCGCCCAGGCCTTCGCCGACCGGGTAGGCGCGCACCCCATAGGGGCCGCCCAGGATGAATTTCTCGGCCGAGTCGAGATTCTTGTTCGCGCCTTGTCCTGTAAGGCTGGCGGAAACGGAGAAATTGGCCGGCAGCTTTTGCAGCCGATTGATGCCGTAGTTGAATTTGTTGAAGCTGCCTTGGGTCTGGTAGCCGGCGGCATCGGCCGTGGCATTGGCGGCATCGCTCCCCAAGTCGAGATTGCCCTCGGTCCAGCTCAGGCTCCACGCAGTGTAGGCGCCGCCGCCGACGCGATCGAGGAAGTCGCCCGAGATGCCGGCCGTGCCTTCGTTGATGCGCTTGTCGTCGAGCTGGCCCGCCGTGGCGTTGTCGACCAGCCGCTTGGTGTCCCAGGTGAGATTGCCGTACAGGTTGGCTTCCCGGCTGCGAATGAAGGGATAGGACAGGCCGAGGGTGCCGTAGTCGGAATGCCCGCTCAGGCCGGCTGCCTCGCCGGTGCCATCGACGATGCGGTAGTGCATGTAAGCCCAGGAGCCGGCCAGGCGCAAACCGTCGGAGCCCAGCGGCAGCGAATAGGCGAGGTGGCTGAAGTTCATGCCCTGGCTATGCGTTTCACCCGCGCCCAATTGATCGCCGATCCTGAGCGGGTCGTTGAGCGAACCCGAGACCGAGAGTTGCGTCGCGCCGGTGTTGCTATTGCCGAGATTGTCCAATTGCACGCCGCCCGACAGCAGCGGGCCTTCCCTGACATCCATCACGACGCGCGTGCTGTCCGGCTCCGCCCCTGCCTCCAGCCTGGCCTGGGTGCTCACGCCGGGCAAATCATTGACCAGCAGCACGGTGCGCTCCAGCGTATTGTCGCTGACCGCCGCACCCGGGCTCAGGTGGCCGGCGGCAATGGCATCGAGCCGCTCCATCGCAATGCGTGGCGGCTGGCCGGTATCCGGGACGATCGTGTAAGGGCTGCCTTTGCCTTCCTTGCCGTCAAGCCGGCCATGCAGCAAGGCGATCTCCAAGGTGCCGGAGGTGACGTCCTGCTGCGGCAGGTAGGCGCGCGCCAGGAAATAGCCCTTGCGGTGCAACAAGGCCGTCACGCGCTCGGCCAGTTGCTGCATGGCGTCGAAGCCGACGTCATGGCCGACGGCGTCGGCCACTTCGGCCTGCAGTTCCGCCTCGCTGGCCAGTTCGACCGCGCCGGTGAAGTGCACGGCGCGCAGGCTGACCTTGACGCCGCCGGCTGCCTTCAAGGCAGGGCGCACAGAACCTTGTTCCTGCGGCAGGCGGTCAGGCACTGCCTGCTTCTGTTTCTGCTGTTCGTTCAGCAGCGCCCCGGCGTCGGATTGGGCGAGAACATCATGCGCGGCAAACAGCATCGCCATCGCTGCGGGTATGGCCAGGCTTGTCGGAATTCGTTTCATGTCTCTACTCGTTTGTCTTAAATTGAGAAAGCGCATCAGGAGGCGATGAATGCATGGTCGCGTCGCCAGCATCGCGGCTGTCCAACGACGGCTCAAATTATGCGTGGCAAACTTCGCAAAAGAATGTGAAAAATCGACATCGCATGGCGTTTCAGGGGGTTTAATTTCAATCCGTAATGGATTGGTAATTGCGCAAATCGCGGCTTCGCCGCCACGCCTCGTCGCCAGGCCGACGTGTTCTGCAAGTCAAAGGCAATCGGCCAAATATGGCCGGAGATGGAAATCAAACCAATGCATGCGGCAATCCGTAAGCGATCTGTAATTCATCGCCGGATTCTCCCTCGACTTCACGATGCAAGCCGCATGCTGCACGCGTAATCCATGTGTAAGCGCCGGTTCGCTATAGTGACTGCATGCCGGCGCATCGATTCCCTCCCTGCGGCGCGACAGCAATCAAGGAAACGCCAATGAAGGGCATGCCTGAATCCGACGCAAGCATGAGCGACGACAAGCCGTCGGCTGCAGGCCATGCGCGCCCATTGGCAACCGTGGCGCGGCACGGCGGGCGGGCGCGGGCGGAACTGAACAACACGAATTTCAACGGTGCGACGATGGAGGCGGAAGACCTGTCCCATGCCGAACTGTCCGGCGCCAGCATGCGCGGCACTTCCCTTGCCGGCGCAGATCTGCGTCATGCCAATCTGCGCGGCGCCGACCTCTGCGGAGCTGACCTCTACCGGGCGGACCTGCGCCACGCCAATCTGCGATATGCCAACCTGAGCGGTGCGGACCTGCGCGAGTGCGACATGCGCGACGCCGATCTACGCGGCGCCATCCTGTGCGGCGCCAGCTTGATCGGCGCAAAGCTGGAAAATAATTTCCTCAAGGAGGCACTGGTGCACGGCGCCATTCTCGATCCGATCGATTTCTTCGTCGCTCATCAGGAAATGGAAGAGGTAATGCCGCCGATGGTCTGGCGTGGCGCGTCCTGACTTACCGGTGATTCTCGCTTTCGGCCCAGAGTGTTTCGTCCTGCGCCGCATCGCCCATGGGCAACCTCACCGTAAAGCAACTCCCGACACCTTCGACGGAGTGGACCACGATGCGCCCCCGATGGTCCTCGACGATGCCGAATGAAATCGACAGCCCCAGGCCCGTACCTTGCCCGACATCCTTGGTGGTGAAAAAGGGCTCGAAAATGCGATCGACGATGGCGGCAGGAATGCCGCAGCCGTCGTCTTCGAACTCGATCACGAGCTCGCGCTCCTCGATGCGGCTGCGGATATTCAATACGCCGGGCGTCATGTCGCCGGTCTTTTTTTGCCGCGATTCGATGGCCTGGCAGGCATTGACGATCAGGTTCATGAACACCTGGTTCAATTGCGCCGGGCGGCACTCGAGCACGGGATTTTCCGTGAAATCGCACTGGATGTTCACCACGTCGGAAAATTGGGTGCGCACCAGATTCACGGTAGCGAGCAGGCTGCTGCAGATCGGCACTTTTTTCCAGTCGGCCTCGCCCAGGCGCGAAAAGGTCGACAGGTCCTTGACCAGGTCGCGGATGCGCGACGTGCCCTCGACGATGGTATCGACCTGCTCCACCAGGTCGGCGAACTTCGCGCTCAGGAATTGCCGTATCTCGCTGTCGTCGCCGCTTGCCATTTCGAGCAGCTGCTGCTTGAACTTCTCCAGCTCGATGCACAGCGCCGTCGCCCCGGCATGCGCAAAATTGGTCGGATTGTTGATTTCGTGCGCCACACCCGAGGTCAGGGTGCCGAGCGACGCCATTTTTTCCTGCAACACCAGTTGCTGCTGCGCCTCCTTGAGCGAACGCATGGCCTCGCCGAGCTTGCGGTAAGCCACGGCATTGTCGAGCGCGATCGCCGTATACGACGCCAGCGTGACCAGCATGTCCATGTGCACGCGGGTATAGGCTCCGCTCCTGGCGCTCTTGACCGCGATCACGCCCATGATTCGGCCCTTGAGGTGCACCGGCACATAGATCAGCGAAGCGAAGCCCTGGAGCTCGCCGGCCCACGGCACGTCCTTGAAGTAGCCGGCATATTCGCGTTCGAGGTCGTTGATGAAGACCTCGGTCTTGTGGCTGGCGCACCAAAGCGCCAGCTCGTCGGCCGGGCCGCCGTTGCCGGTGGTGGGCACGCGCCGGCCTTCTTGCATGACGAAGCGGAAATCCACGGCATGCCGCGCATCGTCGTACACGCCGATGGCGAAACAGCCGGTATCCATCAACTCGGCCACCTGGCGATAAATCATCGCCATGACTTCGTCGAAATCGAGCGTGGCCGTGATCTGGCGCCCGATCTCGCTCAAGAGCGCGATGTTGTTGTGCGCCGCCACCACCAGGGCGCGCTGGTTTTCCGCAATGTCCTTCTGGTTTTCCACGGCGATTTTTTCGCGTTCGACGGCGAGCTTCTGCAGTTCCAGCAAGTCGCGCTGCGCCACGAGTTCGAAGGTGCGGTCCTTGACCTGCTGTTCCAGTTCCAGCTGGCGCATGCGCAAGAAGCGCGTGCGCGACTGCACCACGAGGGCCACCAGCGCAAGGGCCACAGCCGCCCCGATCGCGCGCACCCACCAGGTCTGGTACCAGGCCGGCAAGACGCGGATCGGCAACGTCAACTCCTGCTCCGTCCACACGCCGCTGCGGTTCGAGCCGCGCAAACGCAGCTTGTAATCCCCCGGCGGCAAATTGGTATAGGCGGCTTGGCGTCTCGTTGCATCGGCGTCGATCCAGTTGTTGTCGTACCCCTCCAGCTTGTAGGAATAGCTATTGCGCTCGGGCGCCGAAAAATCGAGCGCGGCAAACTCGACGGCGAAACTGTTGGCCGCCGACTCGACCTCCAGCGGCGCGATGGCGGCCGAAGCGATGGCGGCGTGATTGAAACGACCGGTCGGCACGCGTTTCCCCTGCACCCGGATCTCGGTCACGAGGACGGGCGGCCGGTAGGCCCATTCGCGATACTGGTCGGGCTTGATGACGGTAAGGCCGCCCAGGCCGCCGAAGATGAACTCGTTCTCACCTGTCCTGGCGCCGGAATTGACGTAGTAGTTGGTGATGACGGCGCCATCCGCGACTTGCAAGGCTTGCACAACGAAGGTCTTGGTGTCGATGTGCGCCAAACCGCTGTCGGTGCTGATCCAGACGTTGCCGTCCTTGTCTTCAAGCGCCATGTCGACGTTCGCATGCGGCAAACCTTCGGCCGTGCCGATATGCTTGAAACGGATGTGCCCGCGTTGGTCCCGGCCCAGCGCGACATTCAATCCGCCATCGAATGTGCCGACCCACAGCCGGTCTTCGCGGTCAACCAGCAGCGTGGCGACCGAGCCGCTGGAGAGGCTTTGCGGGTCGGCGGGATCGGGCAGGATGCGCTCCATCCTGCCGCTTTTGCGGTCGTAGGCGTTCAAGCCGTTTTGCGTGGCGATCCACAAGGTGTTGCCGTCGTGCGACGTCTTCATGTCCAGTACGCGCTTGTCGGACAATTCCCCGGCCCAGGCCGGCCGCACCGGCACGGCGTTTTTGTCTCGCAGATCGAGCATCCACATGCCGTCGAGAAATCCGCCAATCCAGAGCGTATCGCGCTCCGGCAGCAGCACCTGTACGCGGTCGCTCGGATTGCGCCCCGGCCAGACATAGCGGCGCAGATGCTGTTCCTGCGCGTCCACCACATAGAGGCCGTTGTCGGTGCCGAGATAGACCGCGCCACCGGGCAATTCGGCGATCGCCGTCACTTGCGGGCGCGCATCGTTGGCGCGCTCGGCAATACCATAACCGAGTTCGCGGCCCAGCTTGCTGTCGACTACCCCGGTCTCGGGATTGATCAGATCGATGCCGTCGTTGAGCAAACCAAGCCAGATGCGGTCCTTGCGCGTCTGCAGCACCGACAAGATGTCGCCGTTGGCCAGGCCGTTGGGACGGCTCGATGCGCCCAATATCGAGAGCACGCCATTCTGCTCGGGGCGCAGGATACTGACGCCGCGATTGCTGGAAACCCAGAGTAATCCGGAGCGGTCCAGCATGGCACAGGTGGTGAAGTCGTGCAGCAAACTGGTGGGCAGGCGCAAATCGTTGCGGATGCGCCGCATGGCCAGGCTGGATTCGTCGATCTCGATGATGCCTTCGCCAAACGTACCGACCCAGATTTTTTGATCGTTGTCCTCGACGATGGTCGAGATCCAGTCCTCAATTGGTCCGGTGGCGCGTTTTCGCTGTTCAACGAGGGCGGTGACGCGCCCCCCGGATATCATGTAGATGCCGTGCTGGCTTCCTATCCATAGCCGCCCGTCGCGCGATTCCTTGAGCGTGGTGACGCTGCGCTCGTTCGCCTTGATCCAGGGCAGATCGGCGACCGCGAATCCAGCCGCATCGGCGGGGTCGCTGCCGCGGTAGGCCAGGCCGCCGCTGGTGCCGACCCAGAGCCGGCCGCCGCTGCCCGCCAGCAGCGCCGTTACATTATTGTCGGGCAAGCTGGCCGCGTCGCCGTCGGCATGCTTCAGATAGTGTTTTTCGCCGCTGGCCGGCGCATAGTGCAGCAAGCCGTCGGGTGTTCCCACCCACAGTCCGCCGCGGCCGTCTTCGGCCAGGGCGCTGACGGAAGTATTATTCAACCCGGCCACGCTGATGAAGGCGTCGCGCGTCCGATCGTAGCGTGCCAGGCCGGTGCTGGCGCTCCCCACCCACAAGCTGCCGTCCTTGCCGAGCAAAAAGGTTTGGATCATGCCGAAGGGCGTGTCCAATCCGCCGCCCAGCGTCAGCCGGTAGGCGCGGTAGCGATAACCGTCCCAGCGGTACAGGCCGCCCTGGGTGCCGAGCCAGACGAAGCCTTCCTCATCCTGGACCAGGTTCATGATGATGACGGCAGGCATCTCGTGACCCATCTCGAGGTTTTGGAATATCGGGTCGGCCAGGCTTTCCCAGCGATGCGGATTGTCGGCGGCGGCACAAGCGCAGGGCGCAAGCAATGCGAACCCGGCGGCGAATGCCGCCAGGCTTGCCATCCAACGCTTGCACATGCCGCTTGTCATACGCTACTCCATGATCCCGAGTTTTTTCGCCAGGTTGACCGTCTCCGACGAGGGTTGCCGGCCGAGGACGATGGACAGCGTTTCGCGGCAGCGCCGGTAGATGCTGAAGGCGGCCGCCGGGTCGTTTTGCGCGATGGCGCAACGCATCAGGTTGCGATAGGTGGTTTCCGCCAGTGGTTCGACTTCCAGCGCGCGTTGATAGAGCTTGGTCGCCGTGCTCCAGGCCGCAGCGGTTTCCATGCGCTGCCCCAGCTTGACCACGGCCGTCAGGAAGCGGTTGCGGCATTGCTCGCGCATGGCAAGAATCCAGCTATCGTCGCTGCCATCGCAAAACGGACCGCGGTAGATGGCAAGCAGATCGGCCGCCAGACGCTCGGCGGCGCGCACACTCTCGTGTCCTGTTTCGCCCTGCCCCAGTTGATCGACACGGCTGCACAGCTCGGCAAGCGCCGACACGTCCGACCAAAGCTTGCCGTCTTCCAGTTGCACGTTGCCGCCGGCCACGGTGATCAACTCGTCGCAGCCCAACAGCTTGCGCAGGCGGTGAACCGTCACGTTCAACGCCGAGCGCGCATCTTCGGCCGTCGGCCACAATTGCGCGGTCAGTCTCTGTTGCGCCTTGCCGGTCTCGCCTGCGGCCATGAGCGCCCGCAACAGCGCCAGCGGCCTTTGCTGCGCCTTGCCCGAAGCATTGACCGGTTCACCGTTCAACCGCACCTCGAACTTGCCGAGCGAACGGATCGCAACCGGCCAGGGCCAGTTCTGCGCATGGCGCGAAGGGGCGGCCAGGCGCTGATGTACGATGAGCTTGCAAACGTGCGCCGCTTCAATGCCATGCTCCAGCGCCAGGGCCGCCAGTCGCGTTGCCAATTGCGGCGTCATGGGGAAGAGCGTCGTCGCCTTGCGCTGGCGATGCGCCGTCAGCGTCGCATTGAGTTGTTCCAGCGCGCGCGCGGCGTCGCCGGCGACATGCGACTCATAAACGGCGATGAAGGCGCGTGCCTCGTTGGCGAGAGTCGTGTCGAAACCGAAGGAGTGGCCGACGGCGCGCTCGATACATAAACGCGCATCGGCAAAATCGTGCCGCAAGGCATGGCAGGCGGCCAGAAATGTTTCGAGTCGCGTGCGGTCGCGGTGAAACAGCCCTTCCTGCCCCATCCGTTGCAGCGCGTTTTGTGCCGCCTCCAGCGCCCCCGCAAGATCGTGCGTGAGCGAACGCCAATTGGCTTCCAGCGCGTTGAATTCGATCAGGTATTGCGCCTGGCCGTCAGGGATCGCGTCGCGCACACGGTCGAGCAGCGCACGCGCCGGTTCGAGATCGCCGCTGCCGAGCAAATGATGGATTTCCAGCAGTTGAAAGGCGAGCGGATCGAGATCGAACTTGGCGACGATGCGCCGGGCGGCCCCCGTCCATTGACCGGCCTCCTCGAAATTGCCATCCTTGTTGTACCACCAGGCGACGCTCCGATGCCATTTGATCCGCTGATAGGGGCTGATCTGCGGATCGTCGGCGAGCTTGCCCAATTCCGTCACCAGCCTTGCTGCCGCGTCATGCTTCTCGGCGGCGTCGAAGTAGCGCAGCAACATGGCTCCCGCCGCCAGTTGCTCCGCCGCATTGGCGACCCTGGCCAACGCGCCAACGGCGCGCTCGGCTGCAATCGGGAGAAGTTCCGCATCCGGCCTGACCGACATCAGCGCGACGATCAGCCGCGAGTGCAGCTTCAAGTCGAGTTCCGCGTCCAATAGTGCGGTATCGCGCGCCAGCAGATCACGCACGCCTTCATCGAGTTGCCCGGCCCAATGCGGCAACGCGCCGATGTCGCCAAAGTCGACGTCGAAGCTATCGATAATGGCGGCGATCGCCAACAGCCTCGCATGTTGCGCGCCGCGTCCCAGAAAGGCCTGTTCCGCCTTTTCCAGTATCTGCCGCCCGCGCACCGGCGCCACGTCGAGCAAGGACACGCCGTTCCAGTACCACAAATCGGGATCTTCCTCCACCGACAAAGGCGGCAATGCGCTCATCCAGTCGCGCCAGGTCTGGCTGCGGCCCGAGGCGAGCATATCGCGCGCCTGTTTCACCAGCAGGCGCGCCAACGCCTGATGGGCGCCGGCATCCTGATACAGCTGGGCCGCCTCATCGATCCGCCCCTGCACCTCAAGAATGCCGGCGGCACGCTCGCGCCACTGCGCGCTGTCGTCCGCGCCAAGCTGCTTCGCCGCCTCGTGCTGCAGGAATTCGCGGAACAGGGCGTGGAAGCTGAAGATATGCGAATCGGCGCCGCGCCGTTCGACGAACAGCCGGCTACGGTAAAACGATTGCAGCAGTGTCGCCGCGCCCTTGTCGCCGGTCAGTTTCTCGGCATCATCGGCCGTCAACGCGGGCAAGTGGGACATCAGCATCAGCAAATGGCGCGATGCATCGGGCAAGCGCTCGAAAATCTCGCCGGCGAAATAGCGGAACACCGCCTCCCGCCCCTGCAGGCTCGGCACGCCGCCGTCGCTTGCCAGGCCGGGCAGGCTCTGCAGCATGACGAGCCCGGTGACCCAGCCATCAACCAACTCGTTCCAGGCCGTGATGTCGGCTTCGGGTAGTCCTGCACGTTGCAGCAGCGCCCGCGTCTCGTCCACATCGAAGCGCAGTTCACCCCAGCCGATCTCGGCCAGCCGGCCCGACAACGCCAGGCGCGACAGGCGCGGCGGCGCGGCATCGCGGCTCAAGGCCAGCACGCAAATGCCTTCGGGCACTTCGGAAAAAGCGATTTCGAGCAAGGCTCCGGAAGTCGTCCAATCGAATTCATGCACGTTGTCGAACACCACGACGGATCCGGCCGGGAGGCGCGCATAGAAGTCGCGGAAGAACAGGCGTTCGAAGCCGGTCGAACCGTGCTCGGAGACATTCCACGGCAGGGCCGGGCCGGTATCGTTGATGGCTTCGGCAAGGAAGAAAAACAGCGTGGCCGCATCGGCATCGCCCTGGTCGATCTGGCACCACACGGCGGGGGTGCCGTTTTCCATGAGATAGCTCGCGGCGAGCGACGTCTTGCCGGCGCCGGGCGGCGAGGCGATCCACAGCACGGCATGCCGCTCGCGCATGCCGTCGATCAAGTCGAACAGGCGTTGGCGCCGAATCGTATTGTGCAGGCGCGGCTGCGAAATCTTGGCAAACTTGCGCGACCCTCCCAGGCCGTTGGCCGGCTTGGCTGGCAATTCCTGGCTCAGGGGCGAAGACACTGTGCGGTCGCTGAATCGATACCGGCTCAGGCGCCGCCACCGGCCGCGTCGGGCCTGGCGCGCGCGGCATCAAGCTCCCGGGTCAGCGACTCGATCTTCTTGTTGCAGCCGTCGATGATCTTCAGGGCCTGGGCCAGATTGACGATTTCGGTATTGCTGCGGAACGCGCCCGAGGCAAGCGGATCTTCCGCCTTCTTCTTCTCGCTCGCGCCGCGCAGCTTCTCATACGTCTTGACCGCGCTCTCGATGGCAGCCAGAAAGTCGGCCGCATCGAAAGGCTTGACGATGAAGCGATGGATTTCCGCCTTGTTGATCGAATCGATGATGGCGTCGACGTCAATGTAGCCGGTGACGATCACGCGCGAAGTCAGCGGCAGCAATTGCTTGACGCGTTCGAGAAAATCGACGCCGGTCATGACCGGCATGCGGTAGTCGCTCAAGATGCAGGCCAACGATTCCCGGTCGGGATATTCCTCTATCAATGCCAGCGCTTCCTGCGCGTTGCGCGCTTCGAGCAAATGATAGTGCGGGCGCAGGATCGCCGCCATCACCGACAAGTTGGCCGCCTTGTCGTCGACGATCATGACCGAGTGCACGGCGGCGTTGGACATTTCCTTTTTTGTGATGGATTCCAGCGCCTGTTTATTGAAAATTGCCATGAATTCTCATTTCATTATTAGAAAACTGCGCAAAAATCCCGCTGGAGATGGTTCGTCACGCCCACGCAGAAATTTCCACAAGGCAATGATCAAGCGCCGAAGGCCGGCTCCGGTGCGCTTATTGTGATCCATCTCGCCCTGCGGTCAATTACAAATCACTTACGGATCGGAAGTTTTGCCGCCTCCCGATGTGGCCGCGCCGCCTGTTTTCAGCGCTGACTTCCGCCATCAGCCCCTGGTCGTCAATCATACCCGCCACCTGGGACAGCAATAAGCGGCCGACGCGGCCAACTGCCGCAAAAAAAACGAGTGGTACGGTCGCACCCAAACCGGAGCACGAAGTGCATCCAGCGAACGAATGGCAAAAAACGCCTTGTTTGTGTCGCCGTCAGCGACCCCAAAAAATACCACTTAAATTCCACTTCGCAAGATTGCACGAGGATATGCGGCATTTTCCTTCGGAAAAACCCTTGCGCTGGCCATGCGCATTTTTGCTGATTTTTCCTCTTGTTTCCATACCAATCGATGAGAAATTTGGCTCGATAATAAATCATCCGCGGAAGTCGCAGCGCCGGCGATGTTCTCGCCTTGGTCTTTAAGTGGTATGCAAAGACGACAGGTAAAAGCGGAATCCAACGTGCACCAGACACGACCTTAGGCAATGGCACCAACAACAATCACGAGGAGAGAAAATTGCAAACCAGGATTCAATCGACACTGATCATGGCCTTGATCGGCAGCATGCTCGCAGGATGCGGCGGCGGCTCGCAGGATTCACTTGCGGGCAGCCAGAAGCAATTGACCCGCAGCATCAAGGCAGCGGCCGCCTGCTACGCGGCATGGAACTCGAGCACCGCTTACAGCGGCGGCGCCAATGTCAGCTACAGCGGCGTCAATTACACGGCGGCGTATTGGACGCAAGGGAACAATCCCTCGACGTCCAACGGCAAGGCCGGCAGCGGCCAGCCGTGGATTTCCGACGGCACCTGCGGCGGCACGCCGACTCCGACTCCGACTCCGACTCCGACTCCGACTCCGACTCCAACGCCTACGCCTACGCCGACACCGACGCCTACGCCGACACCGACGCCGACACCTACCCCGACTCCAACACCTACCCCAACGCCGACACCCACCCCAGGCTGCGTCACCTGGGTCTCGGGTGGAACCTATACTGCGGGTGAAGTCGTGCTGTACAACGGTTCGACCTATACAGCTTTAGTGAACCAGACCGACACCGCCGGCACCGGCTGGAACCCGACCGTAGGCAGCCTGTTCAAGGCGGGCGGCACCTGCTCCCCGACACCGACGCCAACTCCGACGCCGACGCCGACGCCGACACCTACGCCCACACCGACGCCGACGCCTACGCCAACCCCCACACCAACACCAACGCCGACGCCGGTCAACGGCTTGCCGACGCACGCGCTGGTCGGCTACCTCCATTCGAGTTTCTCCAACGGTTCGGGCTATATCCCGATGACGAGCGTCTCGAACAACTGGGATGTCATCGCGCTGGCCTTTGCCGACGCCGACAGCAGCGGCAACATCACCTTCACGCGCTGCTCGACCACCGATTGTCCGAACCTGGAAAGCGACGCGGCTTTCAAGTCGGCGATCCAGGCCAAGCAGGCGGCAGGCAAGAAAGTGATTATCTCGATCGGCGGCGCCAACGGCCTCGTGCAATTGACGACGGCCGCCTCGGTGGCGAACTTCGTCAGTTCGGTCGAGAAAATCGTCGACACCTGGGGCCTCGATGGCATCGACATCGACTTTGAAAACCAGTCGCTGTCCCTGAATGCGGGAGATTCCGACTTCACCAAGCCGACCACACCGGTGGTCGTCAACCTGATCTCGGCCTTGCAACAGATCACGTCGCACTACGGCTCCAAGTTCATACTGACCATGGCACCGGAAACCTTCTTCGTGCAACTGGGCTACAGCTTCTACGGCCCCGGTCCGAACGGCTCGGCCGACGCGCGTTCCGGCGCCTTTCTGCCGGTGATCTACGCCATGCGCAGCCAACTGACGCTTCTGATGGTGCAAGACTATAACTCCGGCCCGATCACCGGCCTGGACAACCAGTATCACACCATGGGTGGCGCCGACTTCCTCGAAGCCATGACCGATATGGAACTGGCGGGCTTCACTGTTGCCAATAGCGGCGGCAAGGTCTGGCCCGGCTTGCGGCCCGATCAGGTCGTCATCGGCATCCCGGCCAACGCCAATGCCGGCAACGGCTACCCCTCGGTGACCGACACCGAGACCGCGCTGGACTGCCTGATGAAAGGCATCTGCAGCGGCTACAAACCGCATCAGGTGACGCCTAACCTGCGCGGCATGATGACGTGGTCGATCAATTGGGACGCGTATTCCAATTACTCGTTCTCGGTACCGTACAAAGCCTACTTCGCGGCTTATGGTAATTAATCGCAACTAGTCGCCACCGAGCGCAACTGACGCCGCAGAGCATCAATGGCAATGCCGCCGGTCAACACCGGCGGCATTTTTCTTTCCACCCGCACAAACGCCGATCGCGCCGCGTGGAATCTTTTCCGCATCCGCCACTCCAAATAACGCCACAAACCGATTATTTGCAGATCGGCACGTCGCCATGTCGGACGTGGCATGGTAACCAACGACAAGAATTGCAATCCGGCCGCCGGCCGGACGACAAGGCACACCACGCCCATGAATCGTATCTGCATCTTGATCCTGGCCGCGGCGCTATTGGCTGGTTGCGCTGCATTGCCTCCAGGTTCCGATTTTCCCAAGACCGCTTCCCATGCCTTCGCGCATCCCGAGCAAACACCCTTGGGGAAAAAGATCGCGCCTGCGATCCAGCACCACGCCGGGTTGTCGGGCTTCCGTATCCTGACGCGCGGCGAAGACGGCTTCCTGACGCGAGCGCAAATGATTGCGCGCGCCGAACGGTCGATCGATCTGCAGTACTTCATTTTCCGCAACGACGACACCGGGCAATTGCTGGCCCAGGCCTTGCTCGCTGCGGCAGACCGCGGCGTACACATCCGCATCCTGATCGACGACAGCGAAACCGAAAGCGGCGACGAAAAACTTGCAGCCCTGCAAGCGCACCCGAATATCGAACTGCGCATTTTCAATCCCTTCCGCTATCGCGGCCATCTCGACGCCATACGCTTCATCGAATTTACCTTCAACCATGAACGGCTCGATTACCGCATGCACAACAAGCTGTTCGTGGTCGACAATGCGCTGGCCTTGATCGGCGGACGCAACCTGGCCGACGGCTACTTCCAGATCGACCCCGCCTCGCAATTCGGCGACGATGACGTGCTATCGGCGGGCCCGGTCGTCAAACAGCTCTCAGCCACCTTCGACGACTACTGGAATAGCCTCAATGCGATTCCCGCGGCGGCTTTGGCGCCGGCTTCCGCCAGTCAATTGCAAGCCTATCGACAGGCACTCGAAACGCACCGGCAACAACTGGATGCGTCCGGCGCAGACTATGCGCTGCGTATCCAGTCCGGCCTGCCGCTGGAAGACATGCTGTCGGGAAAATTGCCGCTGTCATGGGCTACCGCGCAAGTCGTCTGCGACAGCCCCGACAAAGCCAAGGTCGAAAAAGGCGAGGAAATCGGCAAACTGATGAATCGCCGCGTGGGCGCCGCCGTGGCCGAGGTGCAATCGGAACTCCTCATGGTTTCACCCTACCTCGTCCCGGGCGAGGATGGCATGCGCCTGCTGGAAAACCTGCGCGCGCGCCAAGTGCCCATACGCATCCTGACCAACTCGCTGATGTCGGCCACCGTCCTGTCGGCTCAGGCGGGCTACATGCGATACCGGCGGCACATGCTGGACGACGGCCTGGAGCTATATGAAGTCCGGTCCCGGCTCGGCAATCCCCAAGGCAGCGGGCAATCGGCGGCAATGGATAGCTACGGCACCTACTCCCTGCACGCCAAGCTCTTCGTATTCGACCGCAAGAAACTGTATGTCGGCTCGATGAATTTCGACCAGCGCTCGATGCATTTGAATACCGAAGTCGGCTTGATCATCGATAGCGAGGAGCTGGCGCGCCAAACCGCCGCGCGCTTCGAGGCCATCATCAAACCGGCCAACAGCTATCAGGTCATGCTGCGCGCGGCGGAATCCGACGCCAAGCCGGGCCTGGTCTGGCACACCGAAGAAAATGGCCGGCCCGTGGAATATACGGAAGAGCCTGCGCAAGACGCCTGGAAACGTCTTGAAGTGAACATGGCGTCGCTGTTCCCGCTCGACGGTGAACTATGACGAATCACCGCCGCCTCGATTGATGCAAAGAATGATAACGTCCGCCAATCCCCGGGAATAAGAGACCTGGCCCCAAATTTTTGCGGAACTTACAATATTATCTGCGCGTCCAACTTGCCCAAGACGCAAAAGCGCCGAACTCGATGCCCACCGAGCGTGGGCAGCGACGTCATCGGTGGTGCTGTCTCGCGCGCAAGGGCGCGGCGCCCTCGGCGCTTCTTCGGTAAAACCAATCTTGCGAAAGGGATTGCCATGAATACCGTACGTTCCACGCTGTTTTGCAGCCTCGCCGCAACTGCTCTCGCAGCAACACTATTGAGCGCTTGCGGAAGTTCCAACCCCCAACCGTCGGCTACCGTTGTGTCGAGCCAGGTGGTCGTTCCCGATTCCATGTTTGGGGTGGTCGAATCGATTCAACTGGTCCAGGTGGTGCCGCCTCCCGCAAGCTCCGGCGACGTCGCCGGCACACCGGCGGCGCCCAGCCACAGCACTTATCAGATCGGGGTGCGCCTGAATCAAGGCGGCTATCAGGTCTTTACGCAGGATGATGCGAGCGACCTGCGCGTCGGCCAGCAGGTCCGCATCGATCATGGGATCGTGCATCACGCCTGAATATCCGCGCGCCGGCAAAGAGCCGGCCACACTCTCCGATACCGATTAACCAAGGATGGCGGCCGTGCCGCCGTCCCCGCACTGTCATCAAACCAGGAGGATTCACCATGAAACGCAAAGCACTTTATTCGCTCATCTTCATTGCCGGTACGCTCATGCCGGCGGCCGGCGCCTTTGCCGACGACGTCGATGCGTCGCACCCCGGCACGTTCGTCAAGGATTCCGCCATCACCGCGGCTATCAAGACCAAACTGGCCGCAGAACACTTGAAGAGCCTCAAGGACATCCGTGTCGATACCGACGACAAGGGCATCGTCTGGCTGAGCGGCCATGCGGCTACCGACTACGATGCCAAAAAAGCCGAAACCATCGCGCGCCAGACCGATGGCGTACGCGCCGTCAAGAACGACATCGCCGTCAAAGCGGATAACTGATTGCGCACCCGGGCGCAGCGCAAGCACAAAAAAAACGCATGTAAAACCGGGGACTTGCGCTGTCCCCGGAGGGAGGCCGCATGCGCGAACCACAACTTGAGGAACCCACATGCTCTATACCATTGCCGTCGTTCTGATCATCCTGTGGCTACTGGGGCTGGTGACGTCTTACACCATGCGCGGCTTCATCCACATCCTGCTCGTCGTCGCCATCATCATGGTCCTGCTGCGCGTGATCAATGGCGCGCCGCCGCTCTGATGCGCGTGTGCACATGACCCATGCTGCCCGGAAGACAACGCTGTCGCGAGGAATATGCCGCAGCCCATGACCGCCGCCACAACTCGGGCGACCACGCTGACGAACGCGGAAGTCACGGGAAAGGCCGACGGTTGCCCACGTGCGGACCGAATGCCGTTGCTGTGGCGGCCGCAGCAAGGCGCCGGCCGCTAGCGCTTCAGTTTGTATCCGGTCTTGAATATCCAATACACAATCACCAGACAGCCGACCAGGAAGCTCAAGGCCACGCCGAGACTGATTTCGACCGGCATGTCTGCGTTGCCGTAGAAGCTCCAGCGGAAACCGCTTATCAGATAAACCACGGGGTTGAACAAGGCAACGGTCTGCCAGCCTGCGGACAGCATGCCGATTGAATAAAAGCTGCCGCCCAGGAAGGACAGCGGCGTGACAATCAACAAGGGAATGATTTGCAGCTTCTCGAAGCCATCGGCCCAAATCCCGATGATGAAGCCGAACAGGGAAAATGTCGTCGCGATCAATACCAGGAACGCAATCATGAAGACGGGGTGCGCAATCCTGTATTCGACGAAAAGGCTTGCCGTCACCATGATCAAGGTGCCCAGGATGATTGATTTCGTTGCTGCGGCACCGACATAGCCGGCCACGATCTCCACTGCCGAAATAGGCGCCGACAAAACCTCATAAATCGTGCCGGAAAACTGCGGCATGTAGATCCCGAACGAGGCGTTGGCGATACTTTGCGTCATCAGCGACATCATGACCAGCCCAGGGATGATGAATGCGCCATAGCTCACGTCGGCGACCTTCCCCATATGCCCGCCGATGGCGGCGCCAAACACAACGAAGTACAGCACGGTTGAAATCACCGGCGCGGCGATGCTCTGCATCAAGGTGCGGCGGGTGCGCGCCATTTCAAAGGAGTAAATGGCGCGGATCGCGTAAATATTCAGATTCATGCTTTCACCAAGCTGACGAAAATGTCTTCCAGAGAGCTCTGGCTGGATTGCAGGTCCTTGAAGCCGATGCCGCGCTCCGCCAACCGCTGCAGCAGCCCGGCAATGTCTGCCTGTTCGCTTTGTGTATCGAAGGTGTAGATCAAATCATGACCGTCCGCGCCCAGCGTCAACGCAAACTCTGCGAGGTCGTGCGGAATGCCGGCCAGCGGTTGCTGCAAGTGCAGCGTCAACTGCTTCTTGCCCAGCTTTTTCATCAGCACCGATTTGTCTTCCACGAGAATGATCTCGCCCTTGTTGATCACACCGATGTGGTCGGCCATCTCCTCGGCCTCCTCGATGTAATGTGTCGTCAGGATGATGGTTACGCCGCGTTCGCGCAAGCCCCGCACCATTTGCCACATGTCGCGCCGCAGCGTCACGTCGACGCCGGCGGTCGGCTCATCGAGGAATAGAATCGTCGGCTCATGCGACAACGCCTTGGCAATCATCACGCGACGCTTCATGCCGCCCGACAATTCACGGATTTTTGCGTCTTTCTTGTCCCACAGGGAAAGGTCGCGCAGCACCTTCTCCACATGCTGCGGATTCGGCGGTTTGCCGAATATGCCGCGGCTGAAACTCACTGTCGCCCACACCGTTTCAAAGGCGTCGGTGGCAAGCTCCTGCGGCACCAGGCCGATGGCCGAGCGCGCCGCACGATAATCGCGCACGACGTCGTGCCCATCGGCGGCCACCGAACCCTGGCTTGGATTGACTATGCCGCAAATGATATTGATCAGGGTAGTCTTGCCCGCGCCATTGGGGCCAAGCAGGGCGAAGATATCGCCGCGCGGAATTTCCAGATCGATATTCTTGAGCGCCTGGAATCCGGACGCATAGGTCTTGGTCAATCCCTTGACTGAAATGATTGATTCCACTGATTTCCTTCGATGTGCGCAACGCAGCGCCATGACTTGTCGGCGCGCGCTATGCGCGTCGTCGACATCATGTCCGACATTTTCAAGAGCGTATCCAGATCGCTATTCTGCCCTAACCCCGCTCTCTCTGCTGACATGGGCGTCAAGCGTTCGTCAGGCAGTGGCGGGAGGGTCAAACCGAGTGGGGCAATTCTGCGCGCAAACGAACAATAGGAGGACGTTAAGAAGTCATTTCAAAATGAGCAGGGCTAGGCGCCACGACGAAGGCAGTACGACTGCACGACAAGGAGTGGCAACGACGCCATGGTCATTTTGAAATGACTTCTAAGCGCGCGGTTGGCTCCCACCTTATGCAGCCAGGCCAAATGATGCCGACAATTCGCCGCTGCTCTTCGGCACCATCGCGGAGCGTCGGCCGCTTCCCGACACTATTTATCGCTGGAAGAATGCGGGCGCCGGCCGCGAATTTCCCGCTCTATTGATCTTGGACCATATGCGCGTTTGTCGTGCATGGCTGCGGCGCCGCGGTTGCGCAGGCTTGGCCCGCTGGTTCGGGCAAGGGCAAACAACTGCCACGGCACAACAGCAACTCGAACGCTTGGGCGTCAACAGGCCGGCCGAAGTAGTAGCCTTGCATCTGGTCGCAACCGTGGGCGCGCAAAAAGGTGAGTTGCTCAAGCGTCTCGACGCCTTCCGCGATCACTTCAAGGCGCAGGCTGTGCGCCAGCGTGATGACGGCGGCGACGATGGCGGCCGCGTCGGGATCGATGGCCAAATCGTTGACGAAGGATTGATCGATCTTCAGCACGTCAATGGGGAAGCGGCGCAGGTACGACAGGCTGGAATAGCCGGTGCCGAAGTCGTCGATTGCGATTTGCACACCAAGGTTTTTCAAGGTGCGCAAAATGGTGATCGCGCTGTCGACGTCGTTCATGACCATGCTTTCGGTCAATTCCAGTTCGAGCAGGTGCGGCGCCAAACCGGTGGCGCGCAGCACATCGGCAATTGATTGCGCCAGCGCTTTTTGGGTGAATTGGCGCGCCGAAAGATTCACCGCCACCCGAAGTTCGCCATGGCCGGCCTGCTGCCACGCCTTGGTTTGAATGCAGGCGGCACGGATGACCCATGCGCCTATCGGGATGATCAAACCCATTTCCTCGGCAAGGCGGACGAATCGCGCGGGGGCGATCATGCCGTGAACCGGATGGATCCAGCGCAGCAAGGCTTCCATGCCGACGATGCGGCCGCTCTTCAGGCTGACTTGCGGCTGATAGTGGATGACGAATTCCTCCCGTTCCAGCGCATGCCGCAGGTCGGCTTCGATGCTCAGGCGATCGAGGGTGCCAGCGATCATGGTCGGCGCATAGAATTGAAACGTGTTGCGCCCCATTTCCTTGGCACGGTACATCGCAATGTCGGCGTGCTTGATCAGGCTCTCGGCGCTATTGCCGTCGCTCGGGTATTTGGCAACGCCCATGCTGCAAGTCAGCAGGAATTCGTGGTCTTGCAGCATCAACGGCTGCGCCACGGAATCCATGATGCGCTGCAGGATCAACAGGCCTGGCCCATCCTCGGTCTGGTTGGGCAGCACCATGACAAACTCGTCGCCACCGAGGCGGGCCACGGTATCGGACTTGTCGGTTGCGGAAAGCAATCGCCCGGCCAGCACCTTCAACAGGATGTCGCCGGCGTCGTGCCCCAGCGTGTCGTTGATGAATTTGAACCGGTCCAGGTCGAGGAACACGACCCACAGCGGCGTGGTGCTGCGCTGTGCCTCGGCAATTGCCTTGGCCAGGCGTTCGCGCAACAGCTCGCGATTGGCCAGTTCGGTCAGGGTATCGTGTTTGGCCTGAAACTCCAGTTCCGCCTCATAGGTCATGACCGCCGTGATGTCGTATTGCGCCACCACGAAATGGCTGAGCGTTCCGGTTTCGTCATTCACCGGTGCGACGAATAGATCGTTCCAATAACCGGTGCCATCCTTGCGATAATTGCGCAGCAGGGCATGGCCTTCGCGCTTGTCGCGCAGGGCAGCGCGAATTTCCTCGATGTTCTGCTGATCCTGGCTGCTGCCCTGGAGCGACTCCAGGCTGCGGCCGATGACTTCTTCCTTGCTGTAGCCGGTAATGCGTTCGAACGCCGGATTCACGTACTCGATCGGGTAGTCCGGCGCTTCGGCGCTGCAAATGATGATGGCATTGCCCGACACCTCGATGACGCGCTCGCGCAGGCGCAAGGATCTTTCCGTGTGCACGCGGCGCGCGATATCCTCCGACAGGCGCAGATTGGAAAACTGCAGGGCCGCAGTGCGGCCCTGGCTGACACGCTCGATGGCGGCAAAGCGCAATACCAGCGTGTACACGTAGGCCGCAGCCAGCAGGCTCGACAACAAGCCTCCCAGCAAGACATACAAGGCCCCGCCGTTATGCACGGTAAACGGCACCGGCGCCTGGGCGACTTCCAAGTGCCAGGCATTGCCTGCCAGGGTGAACGTATCGGAAACCGGTTCGGCATGATCGTAAAACAACCACAATAGGAGTAACGGCGCGGTCGCTTCGCCGGGACTCGATGCGCCGTGGCGAAACGCCATGTTTTGCGGGTCGCTCTTTGTTCCGGCATAGAGGCCGATGCTCATGCCGGGCACCTCGCCGAAGCCGCTCCTGCCCAGGATGGTATCGATCAAGCGGTCGGCGCGAAATACGGCAGCCGTGTAACCGATCGTGGCGCGGTCGCGAGCCAAGGTGCTGTCAAGCGGGACGCCACGCCAATACACCGGCGCCATGACCAGGAAGCCGCTGTGCCAGCCTTTGTGCTGGGCCAACGAGAGCAGGCCGGTGGAACTCGGCAGGCCGCTTTCCCGCGCACGCTTCCTGGCGAGCTGCTGATCGGCCTGATAGGCAGTATCGAGCCCTATCGCATCCTCATTGCCGGCGACCGGCTCGATATAGTCGACCACGCTGTAGCTATCGCGTATCGCTGCCTTGCGCTGCCGCTCATCGACGATTTCCATGATTTGAAAATCGGGAATGCGCAAACGCATGTCGTCTTCGAATTTGCGCCGCTCTGCCTGCATCAGCACGCGCTGATAGCTCAGTGCCTGGATTTGCGGATAGCGCGCCAGGATAGGCGCAGTGAACGAGCGGAATTGCTCGCGACTGATGATGCCGAAACTGGCGAACAATTGATCGAGAATCGCGACTTGCTCCACCGCATCATGCAATCCGGCCTCGACGGCCGTCACACGCAATTTTGCGTCTTGCTGAAATTGAATCGCCTGGCGCTCGGCTTCGACTTGACGCACCGCGCCGAACGTCACGCAGGTCAAGACGATGCCCGCCACCAACGTGATCAGTGCGGACACCGAGACGGAAAACCTGATCCGGCGCATCAGCCTATCCATACCTGCCTTTCAATCGAATTTTTCCGCTTCGACAACTGACAGAACAAATTCCTCTTGGCGAGTATGAAACGGATTTGGCTCGCTGTACGTGCGCTATCGAACATTGAGCGGCGGATTTCCTCTGTGGGCATCGAGCCGTGTCCGTTTGTCGAAATGGGGCCTTGCATATGCATTTATGCATTTGAATGCTTCACCGGAGACCATACGGTAGCCGGGCGCCGCTGATTGATACCGCATCGACGATTCGGCCGTGATCGCCCGTCTTCTGCGTGTAGTGGCGTGAGCGGCGCATTGCGCGGGTGCATCGCAATGTGCCTGCAATTCCTTCTTTAGGGCACCCCGAGCCTGCATGTAGGGGCTGCGATGATGGTCTCGTGTGACACCTGATAGTCCTCGTCGTCCGGGTAGGTCTGCTTCAGATATCCGGCAATCTGCTCCGGTGATGTTCGGCTTTCTTCAACTTAACAACGATATTTATATGAATTCTCAACTTAACGAATTTGTTTTTATATGTACATTTATATGTACATTCATCACAACAAATCGATAAGACGAAAAAAACCTTCAATCCCTTTACAGGGACTGAAGGTTTTTATTTGCCACTTTTCTCTTTCAAATCAATGCACTACAAAGGCACACATTGATTTTGATTTTACAAAAAAGTTTTATCTGATTCAGAACGGAATATCGTCATCCATGTCACTGAAATTCGGCGCCGGCTTGGATGGCGCGGACTGGCGTGCCGGTGCGCTATTCTGGCGCGGGGCGGTGGCGGGGGCGCTGCCGGCGCTGTAGTCGTCGTCCATCGCCGATCCGCCGCCCATGCCTTGACGGCTGCCCAGCATTTGCATGGTGTCGGCGATGATTTCGGTCGTGTAGCGCTCGATGTTTTCCTTGTCGGTCCATTTGCGCGTCTGCAAGCGGCCTTCGATATAGACTTGCGAACCCTTCTTCAGGTATTGGCCGGCCACTTCGGCCAAGCGGCGGTAGAAGGTGATGCGGTGCCACTCGGTCTGTTCCTTCTTTTCGCCGGTTTGCTTGTCCTTCCAGGTGTCGGTGGTCGCGACGGCGATGTTGGTGACCGCTTCGCCGTTGGGCATGTAGCGCGTTTCCGGATCGCGTCCGAGGTTGCCGACGATGATGACTTTATTGACCGATGCCATAAATTTCTCCTGTTGTATATGCCGCCTTGCTTGTGCTTGGTAGCTCGATCATGTTGGATGAAAAGCAATTATAAACGCCGGCACGACGAGTGTCCCGATGCCGGGAAAATGCGCGCCGATTTTTTGCTTCCGGCTCAACCTTGACCATACGGCCAAAGCCAAAAGCCGCTATAGTATCAGGTTGACCCGGCAGCGCCGCAAAATGGGCATTTCGACAAGCCCAGCCTGCCATAGACCCTGAAAGCCAAGCCCGAAAGCCGTCATGGAAGAAATCCGTATCCGCGGTGCCCGCACGCACAACCTGAAGAACATCAATCTCGACTTGCCGCGCAACAAGCTGATCGTCGTGACGGGTTTGTCCGGCTCGGGCAAGTCTTCGCTCGCCTTCGATACGCTCTATGCCGAAGGCCAGCGACGCTACGTCGAGTCGCTCTCGGCCTACGCGCGCCAGTTCCTGCAATTGATGGAAAAGCCCGACGTGGACATGATCGAAGGCTTGTCGCCGGCGATCTCGATCGAGCAAAAGGCCACCTCGCACAACCCGCGCTCCACCGTCGGCACGGTCACCGAAATCCACGACTACCTGCGCCTGTTGTACGCGCGCGTCGGCACGCCGTATTGCCCGGACCACCCGGAAAAGCCGCTGGCGGCGCAGTCCGTCTCGCAAATGGTCGACGCGGTGCTGGCCTTGCCTGAAGACACCAAGCTGATGATCCTGGCGCCCGTGGTGGCCAACCGCAAGGGCGAACACGTTGATCTGTTCGAACAGATGCAAGCCCAGGGCTTCGTGCGGTTCCGCGTGCAAAGCGGCACGCATGCAGCCAAGATCGTCGAAGCCGATTCGCTGCCCAAGCTCAAGAAGACCGAGAAACACACCATCGACGTGGTGATCGACCGCATCAAGGTCAAGGGCGACATGAAGCAGCGCCTGGCCGAAAGCTTCGAGACCAGCCTGCGCATAGCCGAAGGCCGCGCCATCGCGTTCGAGATGGATACGAACAAGGAACACCTGTTCTCCAACAAGTTCGCCTGCCCGATCTGCGGCTATTCGCTGCAGGAGCTGGAGCCGCGCCTGTTCTCGTTCAACAACCCGATGGGTGCCTGCCCCGAATGCGACGGCCTGGGCCATATCGAATTCTTCGATCCCAAGCGCATCGTGGCCTTCCCCAATCTCTCGCTCGCCTCGGGCGCGATCAAGGGTTGGGACCGGCGCAACCAGTTCTATTTCCAGATGCTCTCCAACCTGGCCGCGTTCTACGAGTTCGATCTCGACGTGCCGTTCGAAAAGCTGCCGGAAAAGGCGCAGGATGCCGTGCTGTTCGGCTCGGGCAAGCAAGCCATTCCGTTCACCTATATCAACGAACGCGGCCGCGCCGTGGTGCGCGAGCACACCTTCGAAGGCGTGGTGAACAACCTGCAGCGGCGCTACCGCGAAACCGATTCGATGGCGGTCAAGGAAGAGCTGGCCAAGTTCATCAACAAGAAAACCTGCCCCAGTTGCGACGGCCACCGCCTGCGCGTCGAAGCGCGCTTCGTCAAGGTCGGCAACGGCAGCCAGGAGCGTGCCATCTATGAAGTGGCGGCCACGCCGCTGCGCGAAACGCTGCGCTTTTTCGAGACCCTGAAGCTGACCGGCGCCAAGCGCGAAATCGCCGACCGCATCATCAAGGAAATCGTCTCGCGCCTGAAGTTCCTGAACAACGTCGGCCTCGATTATCTCTCGCTCGACCGCAGCGCCGATACGCTCTCGGGCGGCGAATCGCAGCGCATCCGGCTGGCGTCGCAGATCGGCTCGGGCCTGACCGGCGTGATGTACGTGTTGGATGAGCCCTCGATCGGCCTGCACCAGCGCGACAACGATCGCCTGATCGGCACGCTCAAGCACTTGCGCGACATCGGCAACAGCGTGCTGGTGGTGGAACACGACGAAGACGCGATCCGCTGCGCCGACTTCGTGGTCGACATGGGCATCGGTGCGGGCGTGCATGGCGGCGAAGTGATCGCCCACGGCACGCTGGCCGACATCCTCAAGAGCCGCAAATCGCTCACCGCGAAGTACCTCAATGGCACGCTCAAGATCAACGTGCCGAAGAAGCGCACCGCGATCGATGCCGAACGCAAGTTCGTCATCAACGGCGCCACCGGCAACAACCTCAAGAACGTCAAGCTTGAACTGCCGGTGGGCCTGCTCACCTGCGTCACGGGTGTCTCGGGTTCGGGCAAATCGACCCTGGTCAACGACACGCTGTACCACGCCGCCGCGCGCCACCTGTATGGTTCGCAAACCGAACCGGCGCCGCACGATTCCTTGAGCGGCCTGGAATTCTTCGACAAGGTGATTTCCGTCGACCAGGCGCCGATCGGCCGCACGCCGCGCTCCAATCCGGCCACCTACACCGGATTGTTCACCCCGATCCGCGACCTGTTCGCCGAGGTGCCGTCGGCCAAGGAACGCGGCTATGCCGCCGGGCGCTTCTCGTTCAACGTCAAGGGCGGGCGCTGCGAAGCCTGCCAGGGCGACGGCGTATTGAAAGTCGAGATGCACTTCCTGCCCGACGTCTACGTGCCCTGCGACGTGTGCCACGGCAAACGCTACAACCGCGAAACGCTGGAAGTGCACTACAAAGGGAAGAACATCACCGAAGTGCTGGAGATGACGGTGGAAGAAGCGCACGAATTTTTCAAGCCCGTGCCCATCATCGCGCGCAAACTGCACACGCTGCTCGACGTCGGCCTGGGCTACATCCGCCTGGGCCAGAGCGCCACCACGCTCTCGGGCGGCGAGGCGCAGCGCGTGAAATTGTCCTTGGAGCTTTCCAAGCGCGACACCGGGCGCACCCTCTACATCCTCGACGAGCCGACCACGGGCCTGCATTTCCACGACATCGATCTGCTCCTGAAGGTGATCCACCGCCTGCGCGACCAGGGCAACACGGTCGTCATCATCGAACACAATCTTGACGTGATCAAGACCGCCGACTGGATCATCGACCTCGGCCCCGAGGGCGGCGCGGGTGGCGGCAACATCATCGCGACAGGCACCCCGGAGCAGGTGGCCAAGAACCCCAAGAGCATTACCGGCAAGTATCTCGCCCCTTTGCTGAAAGTGTGAGCGCGCGCCGACACAACATCGGCCACAGCATCGCCATCGTCGGCGGCGGCACGGCCGGTGCCGCCAGCGCGCTGTTCCTGGCGCGCGCCGGGCACCGCGTCACGCTGTTCGAACGTGTGAGCGAACCGGGCGCTGTCGGCGCCGGCATCCTGCTCCAGCCTTCAGGCATGCACGTGCTCAAGCAACTGGGACTGCTTGACGAGATCAAAGCCCATGGCGCGCGCATCACCCGGCTGCATGGAACCATACCGGGCGGACGCACCGTGCTTGACGTGCACTACCGCCACTACGCGGAAGACGCCTACGGCCTCGGCCTGCACCGCGGCACGCTGTTTTCCGCGCTATGGAAGGCCTTGCGCCAAACCAATGCGGAAATACGCTGCGGCGTCGATATCGATCGTGTGAAGCAAACCGACGGGCATGCCGAGCTATACCAAGGCGAAACCATGCAGGGCAGTTTCGACGCCGTAGTCATCACCGACGGCACCCATTCACGCCTGCGCGGCCAGCTCGACATTCCCGTCGTCGCCAAGCCCTATCCCTGGGGTGCGCTCTGGGCCGTCGTCCCCGACGATGGCACGATAGATGGCACGCTGCGCCAATGGTACTGCGACGCACGCCAGATGCTTGGCGTAATGCCGACCGGCCGCGCCTGGCAACAGGATCAGCCGCTGCTCTCGATCTTCTGGAGCCTGCACCGCGACGCCTTGCCCGACTGGCGCAACCAGAGCCTGAGCGACTGGAAGCGCACGGTGCTGGAACTGGCGCCGATTGCGCCCTTGCTTACCCACATCGAAACGCCGGCACAACTGGCCTACGCCGGCTATGCCGACATCATCATGCCGCATTGGCACGACCGGCGCGCGGTCTGCCTGGGCGACTGCGCCCACGCCACCAGCCCGCAACTGGGGCAAGGGGCCAATCTCGCGCTGATCGACGCCATGACGCTGGCGCAATGTGTGGCGGAACAAACGGAGCTGCCGACAGCCCTGAAGCAATACTCGATGAAGCGCAAATCGCATTTGCGCTATTATCAAACGGCAAGCCGCATGTTGACGCCGCTGTTCCAATCGCATTCGCGTCTCGGCAGCGGTTTGCGCGACTTCGGTCTGGGCTTGGCCTGCCGCCTGCCCATCGCCCGGAGCCAAATGGGCTTGACCTTGTCCGGCACCAAGACCGGCTGGCTCATCGGCAGATTGCCGCTGGGGGAATCGGACAAGAACCCGTTTCAAAATGAGCAGGGCTAGGCGCTGCGACGAAGACAGTACGACTGTACGGCTAGGAGACGGATGGCCGCCCCCAGCAACAACGCCATGTTCATTTTGAAACGGGTTCTCAGACCAAGGAGCAGCCATGAGCATGCTATTGCAAGTCATGGGTACAGTGCAAGGCGTCGGCTATCGCGCCGCCTTTGCCGACATGGCGACCAGGCTCGGCCTGCGCGGCTGGGTGCGCAACCGCAGCGACGGTTCGGTCGAAGCCTGCATCGCGGGCAGCCGCGAACAAATCGAGACCATGGTTGAATGGGCCAGGCGCGGGCCGCCGGCAGCGCATGTCGCCCAAGTCATTGCCTTGTCGCAGGAGGGTGTGGAGCACTTTAGCTCCTTCACCATCTTGCCGACCGCGTAGCAATCAGCTCAGCAGCCGGGCTTCGGCGCGCGCCACCCCTTCGGTCGGCCCGCGCAACACCACGATGTCGTTCGCTTGCAGCACGGTTTCGGGCGCAACCGCGACGTTGCCTCTGCCGCGCCGGATAGCGGTGACTTCGGCACCGACGTCTTCCAGCTTCAGCGCGCCAAGCGATTTGCCCACTACCTTGGCCCCTTCGTTGACCGGCACCGAATGCAGCCGCGTCTGGATATTCCCTTCATCGTCGGGCGCATCGCCCGCGCCGTGGAAATAGCCGCGCAACGAGGCATAGCGCTCGTCGCGCGCTTCCTGCACGCGATGCACCACGCGCCGCAGCGGCACGCCCAGCAGCACCAGCGCGTGCGAGGCCAGCATCAGGCTGCCTTCGAGCGCCTCCGGCACGACTTCGGCAGCGCCTGCGGCACGCAGCTTGTCCAAATCCATGTCGTCATAGCTGCGCACGATCACAGGCAGCTTGGGCGCGACTTCATGCGCGAAATGCAGGGTCTTGATGGCCGCCGCCGTGTCGGCATAGGTAATCACCATGGCCGAGGCGCGGGCGATGCCCGCCGCCTTCAAGCTCTCGCGCCTGGCGGCGTCGCCAAACGACACTTGCGCGCCGGCCGCCTGTGCCTCGCGCACGCGGTCCGGATCGAGGTCCAACGCGTGATAGGCGATACCCTCTTCGGCCAGCAGCTTGGCAAGGTGCTGGCCGCTGCGGCCGAAGCCGGCGATGATGACGTGCTTTTGCGTCGTCATCGTGCGTGTGGCGATTTGCGTCAAGGCCAGCGATTGCATCATCCACTCGTTCGCCGACAGTTTCATGACGATGGCGTCGGATTTGGCGATGAGGAAGGGCGCGATCAGCATCGAGATCACCATCGAAGCCAGCACGAGCTGTATCATCAAGGGGTCCGCCATCTGCAAGTCTCCCATCTGGTTGATCAGCACGAAGCCGAACTCGCCGGCCTGCGCCAGCGCAAGGCCGGTGCGCAAGGCCACGCCGGTATTGGCGCCAAAGAGGCGCGCCAACCCGGCAATGACGGCGAACTTCAGCAGCACGGGACCGGACAGCAGCAACAGCACGACCCACCAGTGATGCGCCACCAGCGCGGGATTCAACAACATGCCGATGGTGATGAAAAACAAGCCCAGCAACACGTCGCGGAAGGGCTTGATGTCTTCCTCCACCTGGTGCTTGTATTCCGTCTCGGAAATCAGCATGCCGGCGATGAAGGCACCCAGGGCCAGGGAAAGCCCGGCGCGCTCGGTGATCCACGCCGCGCCCAGCGTGACCAGGAGCAGGTTCAACATGAACAATTCCTGCGAGCGGCGCCGCACCACCACATTGAACCAGCTGCGCATGAGCTTTTGCCCGATGAAGAGCAACAGCACCAGCACGATGATCGCCTTCAATGCGGCCCACGCCAGCTCGGCCATCAAGCCCGCCTGGGGATGTGCCATGGCCGGCACCACGATCAACAGCGGCACCAGCGCCAGATCCTGAAATAGCAGGATGCCCATGATGCGCTTGCCATGTTCGCTTTCCAGCTCCAGCCGCTCGGTCAGCAGCTTGGAGACGATGGCGGTGGACGACATGGCCAGCGCGCCGCCCAGGGCAAACGCCGCTTTCCAACTGATGTCGGCCATGTTGGGCAGCGCGTAAGCCATCGCCCAGCCGAAAGTCATCGTCACCAAAAGCGTGACCAGGACTTGTGCCATGCCAAGGCCGAACACGTTCTTGCGCATCGAGGAAAGCTTGGGCAGGGAAAACTCCAGCCCGATCGAGAACATCAGGAACACCACGCCGAATTCAGCCAGCGTATGCGTGGTCTCGTTGTCGTCTGCCATGCCCAGGCCATGCGGCCCGATCAAGATGCCGACCACGAGATAGCCGAGCATGGGCGGCAGGTGCATCATGCGGAACACCACGACGCCTGCGACCGCGGCCGCAAGCAGGAGGAGGGCAAGTTCCAGAGGGGAAAACATGATTTTTTGTTATCTATCCGCCGTCACATCACAACATTGAAAACCAGGCAAAAATCCACACCGCCATCTGGCAGGTTTTTTGCTTTCGAAAAATTCTTCCTCGGCGAATTCGTTTATACTTTGGGCATGAGTGTACCCCATGCAAAAACCACGCCCAATGCTTTCGACGATCCTGCGGCCGCCCGCGCGCTCGAACTCGCGCTCGACACACTGCAGATCGAAGCAGATGCCATTCTAGCGATAAAGAACCGGCTTGCCGCCGACGGCTCGCACGCATTCGCGCGCGCCGTGCAGTTGTTGCTGCAATGCGACGGCCGCGTGGTCGTCTCGGGCATCGGCAAGTCGGGTCACATCGGCCGCAAGATCGCCGCCACCCTGGCTTCGACCGGCACGCCGGCCTTCTTCGTCCATCCGGCCGAAGCGGCGCATGGCGACCTCGGCATGGTCACCGAACATGACGTGTTCATTGCCATCTCGAATTCCGGCGAAACCGGCGAATTGCTGACCATCGTTCCCATCGTCAAGCGCATGGGCGCGAAACTGATCGCCATGAGCGGCAACCCGGCGTCGAACCTGGCACAGCTGGCCGAAGTCCATCTTGACGTGAGCGTCGACAAGGAAGCCTGCCCGATGAACCTGGCGCCGACCACCTCGACCACGGCCACCCTCGCCATGGGCGACGCACTGGCGATTGCCGCGCTCGACGCGCGCGGCTTCAAGGAAGACGACTTCGCACGCTCCCATCCGGGCGGCACGCTGGGCCGGCGCCTCTTGACCCATGTGCGCGACGTGATGCGCAAGGGCGACGCCATTCCCGCCATCACGGCCGATACCTCACTCTCCGCTGCTTTACTTGAAATCACCAAGAAAGGCATGGCCATGACGGCCGTGGTCGATGCGCAATTCCACACCGTCGGCATCTTCACCGACGGCGACTTACGCCGCCTGATCGAAGACGTGCAGGATTTCCGCAACCTCACCATCGCCGACGTCATGCACCATAATCCGCGCACGATCGGGCCGGACCAATTGGCCGTCGAAGCCGTGCAAGTCATGGAAGAGTACCGCATCAACCAGCTGCTGGTGGCCGATGCCGCGGGCCGACTGGTCGGCGCACTGCACATCCACGACCTGACGCGCGCCAAGGTGATCTGATGGAGACGACGCCAACCGCAGTCTCGCGCGCGGCCCGCGTGCGCCTCATGGTGTTCGACGTCGACGGCGTGCTGACCGACGGCAGCCTGCAATACGGCCCCGAGGGCGAAGCGATCAAGACCTTCAACGTACACGACGGCCTAGGCATCAAGCTGTTGCGTCAGGCCGGCGTGAAGACCGCCATCATCACCGCGCGCAACTCGGTCATCGTCGCCAAGCGCGCGGCCGACCTGGGCATCGACCACGTGCAGCAAAGCGCGCATGACAAGAAGGCCGCGTTCGAACAATTGCTCGCCCATTTCGGCTTCACGGCGGAACAAGCCGGCTTCATCGGCGACGACTGGATCGACCTGCCAGTCCTCTCGCGCGTCGGCTTTGCCGTCAGCGTGCCCGACGGCCGCGCCGAAGTGCGCGAGCGTGCGCACTTCGTCACCCATGCCGGCGGCGGCCGTGGCGCCGTGCGCGAACTGTGCGAATTCATCCTGCGCGCGCAGGGCAGTTTCGAGGCGGCGCTTGCGCCGTACCTAGCATGAGGGCGCCTCCAAAAATCGTAGCGAGCGGCCCTAGGTCGGGCCGAGAAGCGCAGTCGTACGAAAGTACGGCGAGCATCGCAGGCTCGAGATTGGGGCGCGCAGTAGATTTTTTGGGGTGCCAATGAGCGACGCTAACTCCGCGAATCGGCTACGCATGATCGTCGCCCTCGTCATTGCCGCGTCCCTGGCCCTGGGCAGCCTGTGGGTGCGCGAAGTCCTGCAGCGCGGCGCCGACGACAGGGCCTCTTCGGCAACGCGTACCGACCCAGATTATTTCGTCGATAACTTCCGTTTCATCAAGACCGCCCCCACCGGCCAGGCACGCTATTCCGTCGCCGGGGCGCGCCTGACGCACTTTCCCAAGGACGACAACTACGAAATCACCGAGCCCGTGGTCAAAAGCCTTTCCGTCGACAAGCCGGCCACCACCATGACGGCCAAACGCGGCACCGCCAACAGCGACGCCAGCCTGGTCGAAATGTTCGACGACGTGCACATCGACCGGCCGGAATCGCCGCAATCGGCGCATTTGCACCTGAGTTCGGACTACATGCAATTCCTGCCCGACGACCAGGTCATGCGCACCCCGCACGCCGTGGAAATCCACCAGGGCACCACCGTGGTAAACGGCGAAGGCTTTTACGCAAACAATGCCACCTTGCTCTTCAGCCTGGCGCACAGTGTGCACGCCGTGCTGCAACCGCACGCGCACTAATTCACGAGAACACCACCATGAATTCACGCATTCTTTCCGGCCTCTTGCTCGCTCTGCAGGTTTTCGCCGCCCAGGCGGTACATGCGGAAAAAGCCGACTCCGAAAAAAATATCGACATCGTCGCCGACCATAGCGAAGACGACGACGTCAAGCAGATCCGCACCTTCACCGGCAACGTGATCCTGACCCAGGGCACCTTGATCATGAAAGGTGCAAAGCTGGTCGTCACTCAGTCGCCCGACGGGTGGAATTTCGCCACGCTCTACGCGCCCGGCGGCGGCCTCGCCACCATGCGCCAGAAACGCGATGGCGGCCCCGACTTGTGGATGGAAGGCGAGGCGGCCGAGCGCATCACCTACGATCAAAAAACTTCGGTTGCCAGCATGTATGTCCATGCCAAGGTGCGCCGCCTGAACGGCAAGGTGAAAACCGACGAGGCAACCGGCCCCTTCCTGTCCTACAACGGGCAGACCGAGATCGTGACCGGCGCCATGAGTCCGAATGGCGAAACGAAGGGCGACAACATCGAACGCCCGCACGTCGAAATCCAGCCGCACCACACCAATGCGCCAGCCCCGAGCAGCGCGCCGGCCGACGCCAAGGGAAAATAATGAGCAGCACCCTGATCGTCCGCGGCCTGCAAAAGAGCTACGGTGTAAGGCAAGTCGTCTCCGACGTGGCGCTGCAGGTCGAGAGCGGCGAAGTCGTCGGCCTGCTCGGCCCCAATGGCGCCGGCAAGACCACCTCGTTCTACATGATCGTCGGCCTGGTGCCGTCCGACGGCGGCGAGATCCTGCTCGACGGCGTCTCCATCGCGCGCCAGCCCATCCATCGCCGCGCGGCGCTCGGCCTGTCCTACCTGCCGCAGGAAGCTTCGGTGTTTCGCAAGCTCACCGTTGAAGAGAACATCCGCGCCGTGCTGGAATTGCAGCACGAAAACGGCAAGCCCCTGACCAAGGCCAGGGCCGACGAGCGGCTCGATACGCTGTTGGGCGAATTGCAGATCGAAAAACTGCGCGACAACCAGGCGCTTTCCCTATCGGGCGGCGAACGGCGCCGCGTCGAAATCGCACGCGCGCTGGCGACCAATCCGCGCTTCGTCCTGCTCGACGAACCCTTCGCCGGCGTGGACCCGATCGCCGTCATCGAAATCCAGCGCATCGTGCGCTTCCTCAAGGAACGCGGCATCGGCGTTCTCATCACCGACCACAACGTGCGCGAGACGCTCGGCATCTGCGACCGCGCCTACATCATCAACCAGGGTGCCGTCTTGAAGAGCGGCACGCCGGACGACATCATCGCCGACGAATCGGTACGCCGCGTTTATCTGGGCGAGCACTTCCGCATGTAAGCGGACTTGCCCCACGGTCTACCGATGAAACAAAGCCTCCAACTCCGCGTTTCGCAGCATCTGGCGCTGACGCCGCAGTTGCAGCAGTCGATCCGGTTGCTGCAATTGTCCACGCTCGAATTGCATCAGGAGCTGGAACAGATCCTGTCCGACAATCCCCTGCTCGAGCGCATCGACGATCCGCTCGACAATTCCGTGCGCCTCCTGGCCGATGGCGCGATCAGCAAAACGGATACATCAAGCGGCGAGGCGCCAAGCACGGAGGCAGGCGGAGCCGAAGGCGGAGATGAAGGCATCGATTCGAGCGAGCGCGGCGACAGCGGCGACGCGCAATCGAACAGCGACACCGACTGGAATTTCGACGGCGCGCCGTCCTCGGGCAAGAGCCCGGACGACGAAGACGCGCGCCCCCAGCTCGAGGCACACGAAACCACGCTGCGCGAACACTTGCTGGAACAGATGCGCGTCACCGTGCGCGAAACGCGCGACCGCGCCCTGCTGGAGCTCGTCATCGATGCGTTGGACGAGAACGGCTATCTCGAAGAACCGCTTGCCGAGATTCATGCGCGGCTGCCGGCTGAGCTGGGCGTCGAACTCGAAGAATTGTCGATTGCGTTGAAGCTGCTGCAAACCTTCGATCCGCCCGGTGTGGGCGCGCGCGACGCATCCGAATGCCTCGCCCTGCAGATCCGCCGCCTGCCCAAGATCGCCTTCGTCACGCGCCGCCTGGCCTTGACCCTCGTTGAACAGCACCTGCAATTGTTTGCCCAGCGCGACTTCAACAAACTCAGAAAATTGCTCGATTGCGACGACGAGGATTTGCGTGAAGCGCAGGCCGTGATCCGGCTATGCAACCCCCACCCGGGGTCGGGCTTCGGCAAAAGCGGGGCCGACTTTGTCGTGCCCGACGTCATTGTCAAACGAACAAAGAACGGCTGGCAGGTCACGTTGAATCAAGACGTCATGCCGCGTTTGCGGGTGAACAATCTCTACGCCAACATCTTGAAGCAAAGCAAGGGTGAGGGGTCGCTCACTTCGCAGCTACAGGAGGCGAAATGGCTGATCAAGAACATGCGCCAGCGCTTCGATACGATTTTGCGCGTTGCACAAGCCATTGTCGAACGACAACGTAATTTTTTTTCGCACGGCGAGGTCGCCATGCGCCCTCTTGTCTTGCGCGAAATTGCTGATACACTGGGATTACACGAGAGCACAATCTCTCGTGTCACCACGCAAAAATACATGCTGACCCCGCATGGCGTGTTCGAGTTGAAGTATTTTTTCGGCAGTCATGTCGCAACGGAAGCAGGGGGTGAGGCATCTTCCACGGCGATTCGGGCGCTGATCAAACAACTGATAGGAGCAGAGGACTCGAAAAACCCATTCTCCGACAGCAAGATTGCAGACATGCTGGGTGAACAAGGCATGGTAGTTGCGCGTCGAACCGTAGCCAAGTACCGGGAGGCTTTGAAAATTCCACCTGTCAGTCTGCGCAAGTCGTTGTAGTCATTGCAGTTCAGTTGCTGTGTTCCAAACCGGGTGAAGAATCTTGCGCGGCGTTTGGAACCTCCAGTGGCGCTATCCTAAGGAGCAAGTCGTATGAATCTCACAATCAGTGGACATCATCTTGAACTGACGCCGGCAATTCGCGAATACGTGCAAACCAAACTGGAACGAATCAGACGGCACTTCGACCACGTGATTGACATAGCGGTCATCCTGACCGTAGACAAACTCCCCGAAAAAGAGAAGAGACAGAAGGCTGAAATCAACCTGCACCTGCGCGGCAAGGATTTGCATGCCGAAAGCATCGCCGAAGACCTGTACGCCGCCATCGACACGCTGATCGACAAGCTCGACCGGCAAGTCATCAAGTACAAATGCAAGGTGCAAGACCACCAACATCAGGCACTAAAGCACATGCCCGAACCGGCACCGGTTAGCGCGGCACCCTGATCTCCATGTTCCATCCGACTAGGGCGCAGCGATGCGCCCTTTTTGTTTATAACTCACAAATGCACATACTTAACCCGTCATCCCCGCGAAGGCGGGGAGCCAGGATTAAAACCTTTGTACGTGGCGCTCCTGGGTCCCCGCTTTCGCGGTGACGACGCGTCTATTGAACAACGTAGGGTGCGTTAAAATATCGGACATCATTCCCCACCCGAATCATCCATGAACGAACACATCCAAAGCGAAGTCGTCGGCCACACCGGCATCCTGACACTCGACCGCCCCAAGGCCCTGAACTCGCTGTCCCTGGCGATGATACGCTCGCTGACGCAGACGCTGTCGGCCTGGCGCGACGATGCCTCGATCAAGGCCGTGCTGATCAGAAGCAGCAGCGAAAAAGCCTTTTGCGCCGGCGGCGACATCCGCTTCTTCTATGAAGCCGGCCGCGCCGCACCTGCGGGCGGCAGCGCCTCGCTCGAAGATTTCTTCACCGAGGAATACGCGCTCAATCACTTGATCCACCACTACCCCAAACCCTACATCGCCGTGATGGATGGCGTGGTGATGGGCGGCGGCATGGGCATCGCGCAAAGCGGCGAAAAGAACCAGCTGCGCATCGTGACGGAACGATCCAAGATGGCCATGCCCGAAGTAAACATCGGCCTGTTCCCCGACGTCGGCGGCAGCTATTTCCTGCCGCGCACGCCGGGCAAGATCGGCATGTACCTCGGCATCACCGGCGAAACCATCAACGCCGCCGACGCCCTCTACGCCGGCCTGGCCGACGTGTATCTACCCGGTGCGCAACTGGGACAACTGGCCGACATCGTGGCATCCATCGCCGATCCGCGCCATGCCATCCGCGAATTCGCCGCGCCGTTCAAATCGGAACTCGCCGCGCTGTCGCCCACGCTCGAACCGCAGCGCCAATTCATCGACCGCCATTTCGCGCACGATTCGGTAGCCGACATTCTCGCCTCGATCGCAAGCGACAACGATGCGTTCGCCGTCAAGACCGCCGCCATCCTGGCCAAGCGCTCACCGCTGATGATGTGCGTCACCTTCACCCTCTTGAAGTGTGGCGCCGAACTCGATGTGGCCGACTGCCTGCGCCTCGAACGCACGCTGGTGCGGCGCGCCTTCGAAGGCGAGGAAATCATCGAAGGCGTGCGCGCACTGGTGATCGACAAGGACAACGCGCCGCGCTGGAATCCGGCCCGCATCGAGGACGTGAGCGCGGAAATGGTGGCGCGCTTCTTCGATTCACCCTGGCCGGCGTACGCGCATCCGCTGCGCTTTTTGAACTAGGAGAATGCGGAGGGTTAGATTTCGTCGACCATGAACAGCCGACGATGCTCGCGCATCGCATAACGGTCGGTCATGCCGGCAATGTAGTCGGCCACCTTGCGTGCCTGCCGCGCCGTATCCGGCGGTGTGACCTGGTAGTCCGGCGCCAGAAGTTTAGGCTCGCGCATGAAGGCCTCGAACAGATCCACAACGATGCGCCGCGCCTTGCTGGTCATGCGATTGACCTGGTAATGCTGGTAGAGATTGTGCCGCAAAAAATGTTTCAGCTCGTTGGCTTCGGCGCTCATCGTTTCGGAAAAGCGGATCAGCGGCGCGGCCTTGCGCACGTCCTCGATATCACGCACACCCGCATCGCCGATCAATTGCGCCGAAGTCTCGATCAGATCGACGATCAAGGCATTGATCATGCGCCGCACCGTTTCCAGGATCGCCCGCCGCCCGCCTATGCCGGGATAGGCGCGCTCGACTTCGCGCCGCTGGCGTCCGTATAGCTCGATCTCGTCGAGCTGGCCTATCGTCAACAGGCCTGAACGCAAGCCATCGTCGATATCATGATTGTTGTAGGCGATCTCGTCGGCCAGGTTGGCCAGTTGCGCTTCGAGCGAAGGCTGCTTGCGCTCGATGAAGCGCAGGCCGACATCTCCCAGCTTGGCCGCATTGGCCAGCGAGCAGTGCTTCAGGATGCCCTCGCGTGTCTCGAACACCAGATTCAGGCCGTCGAACGCGCCATAGCGTTCCTCAAGCGTATCGACCACGCGCAAGCTTTGCAGGTTATGCTCGAAGCCGCCATAATACTTCATGCACGCGTTCAAGGCATCCTGCCCGGCATGGCCGAAGGGCGTGTGGCCCAGATCGTGCGCCAGTGAAATCGCTTCGACCAGGTCTTCGTTCAATTGCAGGTTGCGTGCGATCGAACGCGCGATCTGCGCCACTTCGATGCTATGCGTCAGGCGCGTGCGAAACAGATCGCCTTCATGGTTGACGAATACCTGGGTCTTGTATTCGAGGCGGCGAAACGCGGAAGAATGGATGATACGGTCGCGGTCGCGCTGGAATTCGGTACGCGACGCCGAGGCCGGCTCCGCAAAGCGCCTGCCGCGCGTGGCAGCGGCATGCGCGGCATAGGGGGCAAGATGCGTTTCCTGGCTCATGGCAACGGCAAGAAACGCATCATGTTCACTCCGCTACGCAGTGCGCCAGCGTCTGCTGGAGCAGCTCTTGCGGCACGCTCTCGATGACTGAGGCCCCGAGCGGCTTCAACAGGATGAACTTGATCTTCCCGTCTTCGTTCTTCTTGTCGACCTGCATCAATTCGAGCCAGCGCGCCTGGCCGAGATCGGGTGCCCGCACCGGCAAGCCGGCGGCCTTGACCAAGGCCTTGATACGATCGCGCTCCGCAGCATCGAGATATCCCAGCCGACACGACAGATCGGCCGCCATCACCATGCCGCAACCGACCGCCTCGCCGTGCAGCCAGACGCCATAACCCAACCCGGACTCGATGGCATGGCCGAAGGTATGGCCAAAGTTGAGGATGGCGCGCAAACCGCCTTCGCGCTCGTCCTGACGCACCACGTCGGCCTTGATTTCGCAGGAGCGTTGTATCGCATGAGACAGCGCGCCGGCGTCGCGCGCCAGCAGCCTATCGATATTGGCTTCGATCCAGCCGAAGAGGGCGGCATCGATGATCGCCCCGTGCTTGATCACCTCGGCCAAGCCGGCCGACAATTCGCGCGGCGGCAGGGTATCGAGCGTCGCGATATCGGCCACCACGGCTTGCGGCTGGTAGAACGCGCCGATCATGTTCTTGCCCAGCGGATGATTGATGCCGGTCTTGCCGCCCACCGAGGAATCGACCTGCGCCAGCAAGGTCGTGGGCATCTGCACGAAGGGCACGCCGCGCATATAACTGGCTGCGGCAAAACCGGTCATGTCGCCGATCACGCCGCCGCCCAGGGCCAACAGCGTAGTCTTGCGGTCGCACTGCTCTGAGAGCAGCGAGTCGAAGATCAGCATCAGGCTGGCCCAGTTCTTTTCTTCCTCGCCATCGGGCAGCACCACCGTCGTCACCTGCTTGCCGGCGGCGCGCAGTGCCGCGCAAACCTTGTCCAGGTAAAGCGGTCCGACCACGGTATTGGTCACCACGGCGACTTGCCGGCCCGAAATATGGCGGCACCACGCGCCATCGTCGAGCAAGCCGGCGCCAATCGCAATCGGATAGCTCCGCTCGCCGAGATCGACCTGCAGGGTCAGGAATGAAGGGGAAGCATTTGCTGTCGGAACAGGCATAAGGTTCAATTCAGAGGCGGCGACCCGCCCGAAGCAGAGGCGATTTCCGCCAACTGCGTCAGTATAACTTGAACCAATGAGGAAATATTCGGCCGCCCGGTATCGATCACGACGTGCGCCACCTCGCTGTACAGCGGTTCACGCTCGCGCGCGAGCTGCTCCAGCTTTTGCCGCGGATCAGCGGTTTGCAGCAGAGGGCGATTCTTGTCCTTGGCGGTACGCTGCAGGATTTGATTGATGTCAGCCCGGAGATAAACCACCGTGCCGCGACTCCTGAGGAGCTCGCGGTTCTCAAGCCGCAAGATCGCGCCGCCGCCGGTGGCCAGCACGATGTTTTCCCTTTCAGTGAGATTGCGGATGACTTCCGCTTCGCGTTGGCGAAATCCCGCTTCGCCTTCGATTTCAAAAATCACCGGGATCGAGACGCCGGAGCGCGCCTCGATCTCGTGATCGGAATCGATGAACTGCTTGTCGAGCTTCTTGGCGAGGGCGCGCCCGACTGTCGTCTTGCCCGCCCCCATCAAGCCTACGAGGAAAATGTTGCCTACTGCATCCAAAACATCAACCCGCGATTACGGCGACTGCGGATACCATACATAAACCGGCACGGATGAAACCACGCTTTGCGGAGATGTCGCCTGGATCACGATCATGCCGTTCGGCGACATCGCACCGGTACTGGTCGTCGGATACGTACCGCTGGTGGAGCAACCGGACGTGGCCGGCGTCGTAAGCGGCACGTTGGCAAGGGCAATCGGCGCAAATCCCACACTGTGGTAGGAACCCTGGAAGGTCGCCTGGGCCGAGACCGTCAGCGTATCGACCCCCTGGTTGGGAACGGACACAGGCGCAATCGCACTGCTAAGCGTCATTGCCGGATTGGGCGCACCGCTGCTGTTCACCCCCATTGACGCCGTCCTGGCGACCAGGCCCGTCTTGGCCGGCAAGGGGTTATTGTTGACGTCGTTAAGCTGTACAGCAGCAGTCACCGGGAAACAATTGGCCATCTTGATGGTATACCCGGGCACGGAAGCTGTCGGCGCAAGGATGGTCGCGCCGGACGAAGGATCCACACTGGGGATCACCGTGGCGAGATCGCTTCCGCTAAGGAAGATGCCCGCATATCCATAAATCGGCGTTGACTGATTGGCCGTCGTGGTGCTGACGGTAATGGTCGCCAGGCCAGCCCTCTTGCCGGACGGGACAGCCAGGTTCCCGGCACCATAGCGCGGATTCTGGCTGCGGAAAGTCATGGTGCAAGCGCCATCGGTAGTCACGCAGCCACCAATCGACGAGGTGCCGATGGCACCGCTATCGGTTTGCGCGACAACCGGCGTGCCGTCGGCAACAGGATTGCCATTGCTATCGGCAAGCAAGACATTCACGCTGGAAGTGATATTGTCAAAATTCCAGCCCTCGATATTGAACGTCGTCACGCTGACCGACATGGAAGCAGGGCTGACTTGCCCGGTCGTAACCGCGATCGTGTCCGACATCGTGGACTGCCCGGTAGGCAGTGTTGCGACGACACGGAAAGTCGTGGCCTGGGACCCCGAACTCACAATGGCAGTCACTTCTCCCGTCGAGTTGGTGGAAGCCGCAGTGGTTTGCAGCGTAACCACACCGGCGGGCACCAGAGAGAAATTGACAGCCTGATTGGGCAATGGATTGCCATGCGTATCAAGCACCTGGAAAAGCAGGCTTGCACTCTCCACCCGGCCACTGCCGCCGGCGCCGGCGATAACAATGGATTCCGAAGCGGGCGTCGCCGAGACGAATGAGATCGAGGCTGGTGTTGGTGCCGCGTCCACGAATGTAAGGGTAATTGGCGTCGTTGTCGCGCCCGAAGTCGAAATCGACACCTCGTCCGTCGAGCCGCATCCATTGTCGGTATAAACGAAGCTCACTTCGTCCGTGGTAGTGTTTGCGGTCTGCGTGACTGTGGCTTTGCCTGATGTAATACAAAGAGACGCGAACCCAACGGAGGTACCTGACGGTAAGGTCGTGCCACTGTTCGGCTTGATGAGCACCGTGACGGCCTGCGATCCATAAGCCGCTAGACTGACCGAGCTCGAGGTAGGCGCCACCAAGCTCAGCGCATAAGTTGGTGTGCTAGTTTGCCCGTTTGGCGTCCCCCCAGAGCCGCCGCCTCCACCACAAGACGCCAACAACAATGCGGCGCCTAAACCGAGCGCCCCAGTCAGTATTTTGCGTGCCGAAATTTTTCCAAGAGTAAATGCCATGGTTGCTATCCTAAAAATCTGTGATTAACGCGACGTCAGTTTGTCGCTGATGATCTTGGGCGTGATGAATATCAGCAGCTCGGAACGGGTGTCGGATTTCGACGTGGTCTTGAACAGATTGCCGAGGATCGGAATGTCGCCAAGCAACGGCGTCTTGGTCACGGAATCTTCCACGTCCTGCACGAAAATGCCGCCCAGCACGACCGTGCCGCCATTCTCGACCAGCGCCTGGGTTTTCACGTGCTTGGTGTTGATCGCAAGACCCGCCGTGGTTTGCTGGCCGACCGAGTCGTTATGCACATCGACGTCGAGAATCACGTTGCCGTCCGGCGTGATCTGCGGCGTCACCGCGAGACTCAGGCTGGCGTTGATAAAGGAGACCGACGTCGCACCGCTGCTGGAGGCCGACACGTAAGGAATCTGGGTCCCTTGTTCGATCAAGGCCTTTTGCGAGTCTTCCGTCACCACGCGCGGGCTGGACACAACCTTGCCCCTGCCGTCCGCCTCGAGTGCCGACAGTTCCAAATTCAGGAACCGGTTGGCCGCGGCATTGAACAGGCTGACGCCGACGCTGGTCGGGCTGAAACCGTTGATCGATGCGGCCGGCAGATCGACGAACTGATTCAACAGGCCCGTGTTATTGGTTGTCGCAATCTGCCCGGTTTGCGCCTGCACGCCCTGCATCGTACCGGTGACTGAAACGCTGTTGCCGCCGGCGATCTCGTAACCCGCTGTGCCGCCGCGCGCGTTACGCAAGTCGGTCACGCCGAGCTGAGCCCCGAGGTTTCTGCTGAAATTGTCGTTGGCCTCGACGATGCGCGCCTCGATCTGCACCTGGCGGGTTGCCACGTCGACCTTGGCGATCAGGGCACGGATTTCTTCGAGCTTGGAAGGAATATCGGTAATAAACAACTGGTTGGTGCGCGGATCGATCGTAGCGGAACCGCGCGGCGAGAGCAGGCGGTTCTTGCTGCCGCCACCACCGCTGGAATCGACGCCGAACACGGTCTTGAACGCTTCAGCCTTCTCATAGTTCAACTGAAAATTCTCGGTCTTCAGCGGCTCCAGCTCGGCGATCTGGGCCTTCTGTTCCAGTTCGAGCTTTTCCTTGGTCAACAACTCGTCCTTGGGCGCAATCCATACCACCGTACCGTTCTTGCGCATGTCCAGGCCCTTGACCTGCATCACCACGTCAAGCGCCTGATCCCAGGGAATATCCTTGACCTTCAAAGTCAGCTTGCCGTTGACGCTTTCGCTGGCGATGATGTTGAGATTGGATTCGTCGGCAATGATGCCCAGCACCGCGCGCAAATCGACGTCCTGGAAATTGAACGAAATCTTCTCGCCGCGATAACCCTGCGTACCCTGCACCAGCTTGTTGGGCTGCTCCTTGATCGGCTTGACCTCGATCACGAGCTGCGTGTCGCTCTGATAAACACTATGCTCCCACAAGCCCTTGGGATCGGGTTCGATCACCATGCGCACATTGTCGCCGTCAGCCGTGGTCGTAATCGATTGCACCGGCGTGCCGAAGTCGGACACGTCGAGGCGGCGGCGCAGGGTTTCAGGCAGGCCGGCCTTGAGGAAATTCACGACAATGGTCTTGCCTTGCTGGCGTGCATCGACCGTCATCTGATTGTTGGGCAGGCTGACCACAATACGGCCCTCGCCGCCGGTGCCGCGGCGAAAATCGATATTCTGCAAGTCCTGGCGTGTCGTCGCGACTGCCGGCCGGGCCACGGGAATACCGGTCGAAGTGACAGCCGTGACGGGCGCAGCAACGCTGCCCATCGTCACGACCACCGTGTCGCCCTCGACGGTCTGGGCATAATTCATTGCGCGGCCGAGATTGAAGACGACGCGTGTGCGCTCGCCCCACTGCACCACACTGGCGCTGCGCACGTCGCCGACACCGATTTCCTGCGTCGTCTTGCCGGTATCATTGGCCGTTCCTTCGAAATCGAACCAGATGCGCGGCGGATTGTCGGCCTTGAAATCGATCGGCGCACGGCCGAGCGGACTCCTCAGCTTGATTTTGGCGATGAGATTTTGCCCTTGCTGATTCACGGTCACGGATTGCACGGCATTCTGCTGCGCCGACGCCACTCCGCAAAACGCGAGTGCCAGGAAAACCGCGCAAAGATGCCAGAGTTTTCGCAAGCTGAAAGCCCGGCCCAGGGTTTCTTTAGTTGACACGATCATTTCCTGTTCTCCTGCAACTCTATAGTAGTCTTGCGCTCAACCCACTCATTGCTCGCATCGATGACGCGCTCATTAAGGGATATCTGGTCTTCCGTGATTGCCGTGATCCGGCCGTCGTTCTGCCCCATATAATCGCCGACCTTGACGTCATAGACAGTCTTGTCGACCTGCACCACCGCATGCTGCGCACCGCGCCTGTCCTTGATGGCGCCAACCATGGAGATCGTATCGAGTGAAAATGCCTCAAGCGGCTCATGGCGCCGATTGGGATCAGGCGCCAGCGGGCTGCGCGAAGCGGCCTGCGCCCTGGCGATCGCGTCGGTCAGCTTGGACTGATTGAACGGATCCGTACCATTCATCTGCACGTAGGTAAAAGGCACGAACTTCTTGGGCTCGGACAATTTCGGCACATTGACGCGGGTCTCCTTCTTGACCTGGGCCATCCACTGCTTGACTTCGTCCTGGCCGCCGCTGCATCCGGCCAGGGCAACCAACATCAGCAATGACGCCGCGTCGCGAGCGATACGATGGAAACTCATTTCTTCTTCCCCCCCTTGCCCTTCTGGGCCTGCACTTCATCCGGGTCGAGATAGCGGAAGGTCTTGGCAACGGTGTCGAGCGTCAAGGTGCCGTCCTTGTTCGTCGCCACTGCCAGGTTGTTCAAGGTCACGATGCGGGCGAGGTTGGCGATGTCGCTCGAGAACTGTGCAATGTCGTGATAGCTGCCCACCACCTTGATCGTGATCGGCTGCTCGGCATAGTAGTCCTTGACCACCGGCGTTTCCGGCCTGAACAGCTCGAACTGCAGATTGTGCCCCGTGCCCGCGTGCGTGATATCGTCAAGCAGCTGATCCATTTCGGACTTGTTGGGCAACGCCTTTTCCAGGGTCTGCACATATTCGCTGACCTGAGCCTTTTGCTCTTTCAGCGCGTCGAGATTGTTGGCTTGCCCGACCTTGGACTTGAACTCGTCGCGCAGCTTCACCTCGGTCTGCTGCCCCGCATCGTACTCGTCCAACTGGCTATCGTAAAAGGTGAACCACCCCACCGCCAGCACCGCGACGAATACGCCGACGGCGCACAACAGGCGCGGCAACAAGGGCCACTGCCCAGGATGCCTGCCGCTGAGGCTGCGAAATTGCGACGCTATCGTCGCTCCCATTTGATTCATGTCTGCCATAGCGCGTCTCTCGTTCTACGGTTTCTTGGGAGCGCTGCCTGCGCTTGCCGTTGCGGCACTGGCTGCAGGTGTGCCGGCCGCCGGCGCGCTTGACGCAGCAGCCCCGGCCGCTTTGCCTTCAGCCTGTTTTTCCGCATCTCTGGGACGCCTGATGCTCACGTTCATGGTGAAATCGAACACGCGCTTCATGTCGCGTCCCTGACCCAGGGTATTCGATTTGATTTCGACCAGTTCCGGCTTTTCCATCCAGGCCGATTTGCTCTCGTTCAAATTGCGCAGCAAATCGGAAACGCGTTCGTTCGATTGCGCCGTGCCGGCCAACACCACTTTCTGGCCCTCCTGCTTGAACGAGCGCAGGAAAATGCCTTCGGGCACCTGCTTCACCAATTCGTCGAACAGGTATACCGGCTGGTTGCGGTCGCTCTGCAAATCCTCCACCGCCTGCTGGCGCGCCTTCAGCGCGGCAATCTCGTCTTTCAAGGTCGCAATCTCGGCGATCTGTTCGTCCAGATGCTTGATTTCCGCCTTGATCGTCTCGTTGCGCTCGTTCTGATTGCTGATCATGTGATCGATGAAACCCCATATCAGGAAGGCGACGACGGCGGCAAACACGCCGGCAACCGCAAGCAGACGATAGAACGCAATCTTGTTCTGCTTGCGTTTGGCTTCCCGGTGGGGAAGTAGGTTAATTCTGATCATCGGTCGAATCTCCGCATGGCCAGGCCGCATGCGACGAGGAAGGCCGGCGCCTCCTGGCGCAACTGCTTCTCACGTACGGAAGCCGCCAGTTGCATGCCCTTGAACGGGCTGATCACCGACGCCGAAATCTTGGTGCGATCGGCGACGATCTCCACCAGGCCCGGAATGATGGCGCAACCGCCGGCAAGGAAAATCTGGTCGATGCGCGTATAGGGCGTCGACGTGAAGAAGAACTGGATCGCGCGCGTGACTTCGAGCGCAACGTTCTCCAGGAAGGGCTCAAGGAGCTCGCGCTCATACCCTTCGGGCAGCTCGCCGGCACGCTTCTTTGCTTCGGCCTCCTCGTGCGACAAACCATAAGCGCGCACGATATCCTGGGTCAGCTGATTGCCGCCGAAAGGTTGCTCGCGTTCATAAATGGTCTGGCCATCCATCAGCACCGAAACATGGGTCACCTGGGCGCCGATCTGGAACAGGCCGACGATCTGGCCCTGCCCGCCCTTGGGCAACTGGGCGATGATGCGGTCGATCGCGGCGCGCGCAGCGTAGGATTCGATATCCATCACCAGAGGCGTCAGGCCGGCCGCTTCGGCCACCGCCACGCGGTCCTCGACCTTTTCCTTGCGCGTTGCCGCCAGCAGCACTTCGACATCTTCCGGCGAATTCGGCAGCGGGCCGACCACGTCGAAGTCGAGACTGACTTCGTCGAGCGCAAACGGGATGTACTGGCTGGCCTCGGTTTCCACCTGCAGTTCGAGCTCGTCTTCCGACATCCCGCCCGGGAGGATGATCTTTTTCGTAATCACCGATGCCGGCGGCATGCCCAGCGCCACGTGCTTGGCCTTGGTGCCGCTCTTTTTCCAGACGCGGCGCACCGCTTCCGACACCGCTTCGATATTCTCTATATTGCCGTCGACAACGGCACCGCGCGGCAACGACTCCGACGCAAATCGCTCGAGACTGATCTCGCCCTTGCCAACCTCGGCCAGTTCGACGAGCTTTACTCCGGACGTGCTGATATCCAGCCCGATTAGCGGCGGATTCTTATTGCCTAATAATGATCCGAGATCAAAAGCCAAGAGCAGCTCCCCCTAAAAACACGATTTTTCCAATGAACTCAGTCAAAAAAGGCCGGTCCAACTAGCGAAAAAATGCTTTCAGACAAAAAATTTCGTTTAAAAACCAATGTTTAGGCGACATTTATCAATGATTACATTAAATCGTAGCAATAAGCTTCCCGAAGTGTAAAGCAATTTCCGCATAGTAATTTGCAATTCCGTTGCCAAAACCCCACTTTTTTGTGGCGGAAAGAGAAATTCCTTGGCATTCATCAACGTTTTGCGCTAGTCGGCTCGAGCGCAAGCGGGCCTTTTACTTAACCAAGGCGCCGGCGGCTATAATCTCGCGGATATTCTTTTTCCCTCTCCCGCATGCGCGCCGATACCCCCAAGCCTCCCAAGCCAGACCAGGACTCCGCCCCGTCCCCCGACAGCAAACGCCGCTTCAGCCTGCCGGTGCGCATCGCGCTATGGGCCGTCGGGCTCGTTGCCAGCCTGGGCGCAATAGGCGCGCTGCTGCTAGGCTTCACGCTGGCGCTGGCCTACCCGAACCTGCCGCAGCTGGACTCGCTGACCGATTACCGCCCCAAGATACCCTTGCGCGTCTATTCGGCCGACAACGTATTGATCGGCGAATTCGGCGAAGAGCGGCGCAGCATCGTGCACATCAAGGAAGTGCCCGACGTCATGAAAAAAGCTGTGCTGGCGATCGAGGACGACCGTTTCTACGAACATGGCGGCGTCGATTACCAGGGTGTGCTGCGCGCCGTGCTGCACAACGCTTCGGGCGGACCCAAGCAGGGCGCCTCGACCATCACGCAGCAGGTCGCGCGCAACTTCTTCCTCTCCAGCGAGCAGACCTTGAAGCGCAAGATCTATGAAATGCTCCTGGCCTGGAAGATCGAGCAGAACCTCACCAAGGACCAGATCCTCGAGGTCTACATGAACCAGATCTATCTGGGACAACGCGCCTATGGCTTTTCCTCGGCCGCGCAAATCTATTTCGGCAAGCAGCTCTCCGACATCACGACCGCCGAAGCCGCCATGCTGGCCGGCTTGCCCAAGGCGCCCTCAGCCTACAATCCGGTAGTCAACCCCAAGCGCGCCCGCGCGCGCCAGCAGTACATCCTGGAGCGCATGCACGATCTGCACTACATCACCGACGCGCAATACAAGGCGGCGCAGGAAGAAAAGATTCACGTCAAGACCGACAGCAGCGAGTTCGGCATGCACGCCGAATACGTCGCCGAACTGGCACGCCAACTGGTATATGAACAGTTCAAGGACGACACCTATACGCGCGGCATCAACGTCTTCACCACCATCACCAAGGCCGACCAGGACGCCGCCTACCTGTCGCTGCGCCGCGGCGTGCTCGACTATGAAAAGAAGCACGGCTATCGCGGCCCGGAAGGCTACATGGAAATCCCGGCCAGGAAGGACGATGCCGACGATGCCATCGAAACCGAACTGGCCGACCATCCCGACTCCGACGACATCGTCGCCGCCGTCGTGCTCGAGGCCAATCCGAAGAACGTGCACGCCGTACTCGACAACGGCGAGGAAATCGATATCTCGGGACCCGGCCTGAGCTTTGCCGCGAGCAGCCTGTCCGACAAGGCGCAACCCAACAAGCGCATCGTGCGCGGCGCCATCATCCGCGTCATGCTGGAAGGCAGCAGCTGGAGCATCACCCAATTGCCCGAAGTGCAATCGGCCTTCGTCGCCGCCAGCAGCGACGACGGCGCCGTGCACGCCCTGGTTGGCGGCTTCGACTTCAACCTCAACAAGTTCAACCACGTCACGCAAGCCTGGCGCCAGCCGGGTTCCGGGTTCAAGCCCTTCATCTATTCCGCTTCGCTGGAAAAAGGCTTGTCGCCGGCCACCATCATCAACGACGCGCCGATCAGCTTCGACGCCGGCCAGACCGGCGGGCAGGCGTGGGAGCCGAAGAATTATGACGGCAAGTACGAAGGCCCGATGACGATGCGGCGCGGCCTGACCAAGTCGAAGAACATGATCTCGATCCGCATATTGGACAAGATCGGCGCCAAGTACGGCCAGGAATACGCCATGCGCTTCGGCTTCGATCCGGACAAGAACCCGCCCTTCCTCACGCTCGCGCTGGGCGCCGGCGCGGTCACGCCATGGCAGATGGTCGGCGCCTATTCGGTGTTCGCCAACGGCGGCTACAAGATCAACCCCTACCTCATCGCCAAGGTAACCGACGCCTCCGGCCGCGTGCTCTCGCAAGCCAATCCCGACAAGGCCGGCGACGAAGCCAACCGCATCATCGACCCGCGCAATGCCTTCATCATGGACAGCATGTTGAAAGACGTGGTGCGCTACGGCACCGCCACCAAGGCCCTGGCCTTGAAGCGCACCGACATCGCCGGCAAGACCGGCACCACCAACGATTCCTTCGACGCCTGGTTCTCCGGCTACCAGCCGCACTTGGTCGGCATCGCCTGGGTCGGCTTCGACCAGCCGCACAACCTGGGCAACAAGGAAACCGGCGGCGGCCTGGCGCTGCCGATCTGGCTCGGCTACATGCAAACCGCCCTGAAAGACGTACCCATGGCAGAGCGCCAGATTCCCACCGGCCTCATCCAGGCCGACGGCGACTACTATTACGCGGAGAACCCGCCCGGCAGCGGCGTCAACAGCCTGGGCCTGGGCGACAAGGTGCCGGAAGACGAGAAGACCAAGGACGCGGTCAAGAACGAACTCTTTTAAGCGAGGTCGCGTAGATCCTATGTATGAAGGCAGGTCGGTAAGAAACGCAAAAATTCCCTAAAGTGAAGTTCTCACACCAAACTTTAGGAGGAAGAAATGCGACCGACCTGCGAAGACGATTTTACGCCGGAAGAAGAGGTTCTGGCAGTGGCCTTGGAGCTGGCGAGCGGTTCCTGGAAGATAGCGTTTCAGGACGGCAAGCACGCCAAGCCGGCAGTATTGACGGTCTCGGCGGATCAACCGGC